>Ga0209821_100013_pt1 | contig 51264 bp, 71 predicted proteins | sample SSWtaG_3_FD_184118 | JGI IMG/M metagenome (GOLD analysis project Ga0209821, IMG submission 184118) | Hot spring microbial communities from Sandy's Spring West, USA to study Microbial Dark Matter (Phase II) - SSWTFFsm_matched (SPAdes)... | ecosystem: Environmental > Aquatic > Thermal springs > Hot... | reverse complement strand
CGCCTCAAGAGGCGTGTTAACGCTAATCGGCATGGTGAAGGAGATAAACGGCGTATGGGTGGAGGTGCTAGACGCCGGGGGCTGGATAGAGGACGACAAGCTACGCATCTAAAGGCCAACGTAGGCGGCGTAGAGGGGGAGTGGATAATCACATACCGCCGCAACAGCCGCGGCGCCCATCTCGGCTACTACTACGCCAACGTGGAGGCGCCGGGGGTAGAGGCCGACGCCGAGAGAATAGCCACGTTGACAGAAGCCATCACCGGCGAGAAACCGGCCGTAATATGTAGAAAAGACGGCCTAATACAAGCCGAATTCTACAGAAGCCACCTAGAGGCCTACATGCGATACAAGGAACTTAGGGACGTGGTAGAGCGGTGGATGAGAGGGCGACGTCGGTTTTTAAAGGCGTCGCGTCCTCCTAGGTAAACCTGTTGCTAGAACCCGTGTCGATGCGGCTCCTCGGGCTTTATCAACTCTCTAAGCAACACCGTCGCGTAGCTACCCCTCGGGAGCGTGAAGCGGAGCTCCACGTCTCCCCCCGCGACGCGCCAATGAAAATCCCTCACCTCCAGCCGGACTTTTCTGTAGCTTCCATAGGCCCTGAGCCCCTTGGGCATTTTTAGGAAGGACTCCATCTCCAGACCCTCTTCTTTCAACACGCGGAGTAGCGCCTCTCCTACCTTACCCCGCGGGATCCGGGCGCCGGGGCCTACGACGGGTAGCACCACCTCGCCGCCGAGGTCCTCCACGTAGTAGACCACCTGGCCGTTTAGTTCCACCAAGTCTCCCTCGATTGGTTTCTCGAGGGGGCCCAACTCCATGCGCCTGGAGAGGAAGACGTTGAACAGGTAGGACTGGGCGGCCTCCACGTATATCCTGAGTATCTGGACCGGTATTGACATTATGGCGTTCCACAGATCCACGCCGCCAGCCAGCCTTCTGAGCACCGCCCTCTCCTCGAGAAACTTCTTGGGGAACGCCTCAAGAGCTTTTTGATACTCTCCCCTACACGCAAGTTGCCTGGCCTTCTTCGCAGAGTCGGACTCGTGGGGGTAGATTCTGCAAAACATGGTGTCGAAGAAGCCCTCGGCGTCTTTCCTCAGAAGCGCCTTGCCTAGGAGGTGGCTGACAGGCCTAATCGTGCCGAAGCGTTGGTAGCCGTAGTAATTGGGCAGAGCTACCGCGTGCGACATCTTCAGCGCCTCCTCCGCACATTCCATCCTCTCCACCGAGCGGATCACTACGGTGAACCTGTTGCCGTAGATCAGAGAGGGCGTTATGGGTCTGTCCATGGGCCAAAGGCCTAGAAACTCCACATTGGGGATCTTGGGCAGATTAGCCGCGTCGCCTCTTACCGAGATTATCTGCGACGTCACCGCCCTGGTGTCCTTTATCCCGCCTATGGAGACGTCCCTAGGGCTTAAACCAAGCGCCTTTGAGAGGCGTATGACGAGCTTCAGGGTGTCTACATTACGCTTAACCACGTGGATCCACGTCCAGTTGCCCACCCTAGGCCGGAGAGAGACTCCTCCTACGGCGACGAGCGTGCCGTCTGCCAACACCTCCTCCACCACGAAGTCCTCCGGACTTGCCTTAATCACGCCGCCAGCGGGGCAGGTGTCGGTGGCGTAATACCACATGCCGAGCTCCTTGTCCAAAGGCGACGCCTCAATCACGGGGTGATATCGCAACCACCTTAATAAAGTAGAGATCCACACATGGCGATGGCCAAAGTATATCTAGGGCCTGCGGGCATTCCCCAATATGTTGTCAAGGCGAAGTCCACGCTTGATGCCGTAAAGGCGGTAAGGGAGCTGGGTCTCAACGCCATGGAGGTGGAGTTTGTGCAGGGGGTCCGCATGTCTAGGGAGTTGGCTAAGCAAGTGGGGAAGGCGGCTAGGGACTACCACGTGAAGCTCTCGGTGCACGCCCCGTATTTCATCAACCTGTGCTCCGATGAGGCGGAGAAGGTGGAGAAGTCGCGGCAGAGGCTTGTCGATTCCCTTGACAGGGCTTACCACATGGAAGCTTGGGTTGTGGTGGTACATGCGGCATATTACGGGAAGCTGGGTCCCCAAAAGTGCTACGAGAAGGTTAAGGAGGAGCTGGAGCGAGCATATAGGGAGTCCGGCATCGGGTCGGGGGTCTACATAGGCGTGGAGGTAACCGCCCGGACCAACCAATTCGGTAGCGTAGAGGAAGCGTTTAGGCTGGCTAAGGAGCTTCCCTTCGTGACGCCGGTCATAGACTGGGGTCACCTCTATGCGAGAAACGAAGGTGCGATAAACTATGGCGAGATCTTAAACCTCTGGACTAGGGAATTCGGCGGGAGGCATATGCATACCCACTTCACCTCGGTGCGGTACCGCAATGGGAAGTTTGTAGATGAGCATGAGCCGGTGGAGCGGAACATGCCGCCGTTTGAGCCCTTGGCAAAGGAGCTTAAGACGCGTGATATGACCATCACGCTTATATGCGAATCGCCGCTCCTGGAGAAAGACGCGCTTCTTATGAAGGAGATCCTAGAAAAAAACGGGATGTTCTTGGCGGACTAACCCAGCGGCTGTCTCAGCTCGTAGGGCTTCCGGCCCAGCTCCTCCCTGAATTTCCGCTCCGCCGCCTCCAACTTCTCCTCTTTCTTTTCCTTAAGCACCCTCGTGAAGATGGTGTAGAGTCTCGCGTGGTTGGAGCGGCTCAGGGGGTAGGCACTGGCGTTTAGAGACGAAACCATAAAGTGGCGGATTGAAGAGTTAGGCGCGTAGTACGTGGTGGAGGACGAGTCAGAGGTGTACAGGCCTAACTGCGTTGCGAAAGGGGCTGATTATGGAAAACTTTTTCAACGAGCCGCTGTGTTGATCATGTGAAGAAGGTGGTGACGGCCCTTGACCTGCTGGCGGCTGTTGCGGAGATGTCTGGAGCGGTTGGCGGCAAGGTGGAGAACATCTACCGGACGGGGGCTGGGTACATCTTTAAGCTGTCGTCTGGCTACATAGCCGCGACGAAGTTTAGAGTTTCTCTCACCGGCGTCGTTCCTGAGAAGACCCACGAAGGCGCCGAGACCTTAAGGGGTCTTTTTCGCGACGAGCGGCTTGCGGCTGTTTCCATGCCCCGGTTCGACCGCGTAGTGGAGCTCAGCTTCGGCTCGGGGAGGCTTGTGGTGGAGCTACTAGAGCCTTTTAACATGGTTGCCGTGAGGGAGGGGAAAGTTGTATGGCTTCTCCACAGCTACAGAGGCAAAGACCGCGAGCTGAGGCCCGGCCTGCCGTATGTATATCCGCCAGCCGTCTTTGTCGACGTGTTAACTGCAGACGTAGACGCCATTGAAAAAAGCATCGATCCCAACGACGTGAGGAGGAGCTTAATCAGGCGACTGGGCACGGGGCCTGAGCTTGCAGATGAGCTCATAGCCCGCGTCGGCACATCGCCCTGGGCGCTTGCCGAGGAGCTGAAGGCTCTGGTGGAGCGCGTCCGTTCAGGTAGGCTGGAGCCGGCCGTGTGTATAAAGGGCGGCGTTCCCGTGACTGTTCTGCCCATCAGACCTGTGTCGATTCGATGCGATGAGGTTAAACAATTCGACCACTTCTGGGCCGCGTTGGATTACTACTTCACACCCCTTGAGCTCGAGTCGGCGGCTACGCAGAAAACTCAAGAGCTGGCACTAAGGCGCAGGAAACTCGAAGCTACAATCGCCGAGCTTGAAAAGAGAGTACCTGAATACAGGGCCGAGGCGGCGAGGCTTAAGACTCTCGCGCACAAACTCCTCATGTATAAGGCAGAAATCGAAGAGGCGTTAAGCGGCAGGGAGAGTAGTGTACGTATAATACACGTAAACGGTTCTAGGATGAAAGTAGAACTTCCAGAAGGTGACATCATGGAGATAGCTAGAGACGTGCCGCTGGGCCGTCAGGTCACAAATCTTTTCAACAAGGCGAAGGAAATGGAGGAAAAGGCGTCCAAGGCTGTTCAGGTGTTGGAGAGGCTCAAGAAGGAGCTTGCAAAAGTGGAGGAGGAACAGCGTCGCGTTGAGGAGGAGGTAAAGACCTCCGCCAAGGCTGTAGCTAAGAAGAGCTGGTTTGAGAAGTTCCACTGGAGCATCACTGCTGGGAAGAGGCCTATGATAGGGGGGAGAGACGCGTCGCAGAACGAGTCCATCGTCAAGAAATACCTGAAGGACCACTACTTCTTCTTCCACGCGGACATACCAGGCGCCTCTGTGGTGGTCACCCCACCTACCGACGACCCGTTAGAGGTGCTTCAAGCGGCACAGTTCGCGGCGGCTTACAGCAGGGCTTGGAAAATAGGCATACACGCCATAGACGTCTACTATGTCCGCGGCGAGCAAGTATCAAAACAGCCACCCTCCGGGCAGTACCTGGCCAAGGGATCCTTTATGGTCTACGGCAAGAGGGAATACGTCAGGAACATCCGCCTCGAGCTGGCGATAGGTTGCAGAAAAGACGGCGACATCTACAGAGTCATAGCCGCGCCGCCGAGATCTGCGCCTCTGCTCGCGGAGAGATACGTCGTCGTGACGCCCGGCAACGTGGAGAAGAGCAAGCTGGCAAAAGAAATTGCAAAACTGGGTAAATGCTCCATGGACGATATCGTAGCCGCCCTCCCGGGTCCCTCGAGGATCTCAGAGGAGGCACGCGGCTCCCCAATCCCCTGGGAGGAAATAGAAAAAATCTTCTCCACGTGGTAGACTGCGAGTTTAAAGGCCCATTAAGCGTAGATTGCGTATACGTAGACTCAATGCTGGGGTGGCTGGCCCGCATGTTGCGGATCTTATTTGGACTACCCGCCGTGTACGGCGTGGGGCTGGAGGATTCAGATCTTGCGGCGACAGAGTGTTTAGTGGTGACGCGCGACAAGGAGCTTTTCAGGCGTAGAAAAGGGCCGACGCTCCTCCTCACAACGGACGACCGCGTCAAGTGGCTGGCCGTGTTTCTCCGGCTGGGTCTAAGGCCATTTGAGAAATCTGCGTGTCCTATATGTGGCGGCCCGCTTGTCGAGGTCCCCTGCGACGTGGCAGAAAAAGCCGTGGGACACAGAGTGTTAAGCCATGTGTGTTGGCAGTGTGCGTCCTGCGGTCGTTACTACTGGGTGGGATCCCACTGGCGTGGGTTGCGAAGGCTAGTGGACGACGCGAGGACGACAGTCATACAATGTCTGGGCATCGGTTAAGCAACTTGAGTATATATGGCGTGTGGTACAGAATGGAGGTCAGCGTCTCCGCTGCGTTGGCCAGCTTCAACACTTCGCGGAGCTGGCTACAGGTAAAAAGGCCGCCGCCGTATATAATAGGCGTGTCAGGCCCCACAAGTCTCCTTATTTTTTCCAGCAACCTAACGCCGTGTTTATAGATAAGAAGCCCGCTGAGGCCGCCCCTCCCCACGCTGATACGGCGGTCCTCCACCGGGAAGGTGTTTGTCACCACCAAGCCCCACCCCATTCTCCTCGCCGCTTTAACCACCGACGGTATGTTTGTCCCGGGCCCTATCTTGACGAAGATGGGGAGATCCACGTCGACGAGCTTCGGCAAGTCTCGCCAGAGGCCCTTATACGTGGGGCTGGATATGTTGACCTCGACGGCGGCTGGTCTGTAGTGTCTCTGGAGGTAGATCAGTTGCGTAAAAAAGTCCTCGGCGCTGAACCCGGCGACGCTTATAAACACCGGGTATTCCAAGCCCGCAAGCCTAGAGACTACCCTCGCGATGCCGGGGCTGTTAAGCCCCATTGCGTTGACCAAAGAGTACGGACGCACCCTGGCGACCCGAGGCGGCTTATTCCCCCGCCGCCTATACGGCAGAGTAGAGCCGACGACTAAAAAGCCGGGACAGAAAAACGAGAGAAACCTCGCGTAGGCCCCCGTCTTGTCCAGCCCAGCCGCGACGCCTACGGGTCCACACGTCTTGGCCCCTCCCACCTCCCAACGCGTCTCGCAACGGCAGGAGGGAAGCGGTAGCGAGAAGAGGATGGAGCCAAGTCTATAGGTTATCTCCGGATGTATGCCGTGCAGGACGCGGCCTATAAGCGTTAGCAACGCCATTGGGCAAGGTACTCAACAGCCGACCGGTAGTGCTCCTCGGAGATGTGAGGCTTGACGGCTTCTAACACATCTCTTATCTTATACACACTGTACACCTCAACTCCGGTTTCAGCCTTGACTTTTACAGCCCCGCACTGCTCTCTATCTAAGAAAACCAGCACACCCACGGCCACGCCGCCGGCGGATCTCACAGCGTGAATAGCCTCAGCGACGCTTCTGCCCGTGGTCAACACGTCGTCTACAACCAATACCCTCTTGCCTGCAACGTCTGCGCCCTCCACCTGGCGTTCGGTTCCATGTCCCTTGGTCTCCGGACGCACGTAGCCGATGGGCCTGCCCATCAGGTAGCCCAACACAGAGGCGTAGGGTATGCCGCCCGTCGCCACGCCAACGACGACGTCGAAGTCGAGCTTAGCCGCCGCCTCGCGGTATTTCTCCACAACCCATCTAAGTAAATCCGTGTCACCCAACACGCCGCGGAGATCGACATAAAACGGGCTCTCCAGACCGCTGGAAAGTTTGAACCTACCGAACTTCAAGACACGTCCTACAAATTTCTCAATCATAACAAGTCGCCGAGCTCGTGGTACCGGCCGCAGTAAGCGCAGACAAACAGCGGCGGCTCCTTCCGCACCAGGTAAAACGTAGGCTCCACCGGTTCCCTAGGAGCGTTGATCACGCAGGTTGGGTTTTTACATTTAAACCTGCCCCTGATAACCTCCGGGGGCGACACCTTAAACTTTTTCACGACCTCAAAATTCCTGACGATGTTTATAGTCGCCGTGGGCGCCACCGCGGAAATTATGTTCACCTCTTCAGGAGTTAGCTCACGCCCCTCGATCTTGACGATGTCCTTCTTCCCAAGCTTGCCCGACTCGACGTTCATGACTAGCGCGATGCGCACGCCCTCTCTTCCAGTTATGCCCAAGACCCTGAGCACAGCAAGAGCCCTCCCCGCCGGTATGTGGTCGATGACAGTTCCGTTTTCAATCTTACTAACAATAAGCTCCCTAGACATCACCAACACCACAAACCCCCTTTATAAGAGTTAACTGGTGCGGGGGGTGGGATTTGAACCCACGCAGGCCTACGCCACAGGGTCTTAAGCCCTGCCCCTTTGACCTGGCTCGGGCACCCCCGCCACTTCCAAATCCTCGCCTAAGGTTTTAAAGTTTTCGCAGGAAGTTACGGGCTGAAAGATAAGTGCGGCGGCCGGGATTCGAACCCGGGATCAACGGCTGTCTTCGCCGAGGGCGTGGGAGGCCGCCATCCTAAACCAGGCTAGACTACCGCCGCTTGGTGTAGCTGGAAAAAGAGGTTATAAAGTTTTACCCGTAGAAGTACCGCTTGCCCTCTGTGGTGAACTCTATCTTGTCTTTGTCGTAGTCGTAGTAGCCGACTTCTACGTAGGTTGGTTTGCCGTCTTTGATCGCGACGCCCCACAGCACGAAGTTGGGGTTGGCTCTGTCGCCGTTTTCGTCGAGGAGAACTACTCCTGTGGCGCCCTTATAGCGTCCCTCTTTGCCCCACTGCTCAAGCGTGGCGCGTACCTTGTCTGGGTCGTCTGTGCCTATCGTGGCCATTATCTCTCCAAGCATCTTAATTATGTCGTTAAGACTGCGGGGCCGGGGTTATGGGTTCGGCGCCGCATTTAGCCTTGAACTTCTTGTAGAAGTCTTGGTACTCGGGCGTGGTGGGCAAGGCCCAGTTTGCGGTGCCTACAACCTTGCCCTTGGCCATCACGTCTCCCCCCTCCTGTAGCAAGATGGGGGAGAACGCCATGCCCTCAGTGCCTATGAGCCTCGCCTTTGAGAGTACGGGGTCTTGGCCTATTGCTTTCAGCACGATGGCGCCATCGTCTTCAAAGGAGACGATCACGAGGGCGAAGTCGGGCCCTACTAGGTCTTTAACTTCTCCGGAGATTTTCCTCACCGCCTCCGGGGCGGTCTTCGGGAAGGCCTTGGGGTCTGGGTCGTACGATGCGACAGACACCAGCTTAAAGCCGCGGTTGGCGGCCTCCTTCTGAAGCTCTAGATAGAGGCCTTCTCCATATGGATCTTTTCTGTAGATTAGCGCGACGTTTTTCACTCCGAGTTCCTTGAGTATGGCGCCGATGGCCTTTATCTGTTTGGCATCTGTGCCTACGATTCTGTAAAGCCAGTCATTGGGTAGCGCCAGGAGAGAGGAGGTAGACCAGGCGCTGAAGAGGACCACTTTGTTCTGATCTGCAAAGGGCTTTTCGCCGGAGGCCTCTCTGCTCGTCAAGCCGGCATGTGTAGCCCTTACCCCCTTCGCATATAGAGCTTGAAGCTTCTGGAGAGCCACGTTGGGGTCGAGTTGCGTGTCTTCTACATAGAGTTCAAACTTGTAGCCTTTATCTGCGTATTTGGCGTTGAGGTCTTCTATCGCGAGTTGCGCGGCGCATTGCGCCAGCTTGGCGTAGCTACTGAAGCCTCCGGTGAGCGGAAGGAGGGCGCCAAGCTTGAACGTCTTCTGAGTCGGCGTTGTGGTGGTGGCTGGCTGTGTTGTGGGTGTAGCCGGGGACGTCGGGCTTGATGTTGTTAACAAGATCCCTACCATGGCTATTAGTACAATTATTCCTATTATTAGGTATAGAGTTTTGGATACCATAAAAGATAATATTTTCCTCCTTAATAACATTTCTCCTTAAGGCTTAATAAGCGGGCGTTCTGGCATCTGCGAGCGGAAGGAGGGCACCTAGTTTAAAGGCCTATCTCAGTCTCGTGAGATAGGGGCGGCCTCCATGCGCCGTGTTTCGGCATAACGCACCTCTCAGGCCTAGCGTCTACGACGGCGTAAGATGCCGTCAATTAAAAACGTAAAGCCACGGCCGAGGAGACGTCTCGATAAAAACGGGAGTTTAGAGACGTCGAAGTTATCGTCGTTAACAACATCCCTATAACGCAACAAACCTGTATTTTAATAGGCAGAAGCCCCGCTTTATAACATCTCCTCCTAAAGCATATTAAGGGGGGCTTTTCATGTCACATGGCGGAGGTTTTGAGGGTTGAGAAGCTCGAAGCTGGTTATGGGAAGTTTCACGTCCTCTTTGGAGTAGATCTGCGGGTCAACGCTGGGGAGATCGTTGTGGTGCTGGGTCCAAACGGCGCCGGGAAGTCTACTCTGCTAAACAGCATAGTGGGTATGGCGGATGTGTACTCTGGGCGGGTGGTTCTGATGGGGCGTGACATCACTGGGAAGCCACCCCACGAAGTTATGAAACTCGGCGTGGCCTACGTGATGCAGTCGCCCAACAACTTCGGCACGCCCAACATCTTTGGGGAGCTTACGGTCTACGAAAACTTGGTAGCGGCCTCCGCAGGCGTGCCTAGAGAGGAGGTTCCCCGCAGAATCGAAAACGTGTACGGCATATTCCCCAGGTTGAAGGAGTTGCGAGACAGGAAAGCCAAGTTTCTCTCAGGCGGCGAGAGGCAGATGCTCGCCATCGGCATGGGCCTCATGAAGAACCCCAAACTTCTTCTCCTCGACGAGCCCACCGCCGGCCTGGCGCCCAAGCTGGTGAGCGACTTCTTCGTGGCTATCCGCGACATAAGGGACAAACTCGGCATCTCCATACTCCTAGTGGAGCAAAACGCCAAGAAGGCGCTGGAGATAGGCGACAAGGCTTATGTCCTGGTCACCGGCAGGGTGAAATTCAGCGGAAGCGCCAAGGCTCTAGACGAGGAGAGCCTCGCCACCTTGTTCCTAGGGCACTAAACCTTAAAAGCTGGGCTGAAGACGGCTGTATGGAGTTGCCGCAGGGGAAATACAAGGTCTTCCGGACCAAGAAATATACCATCTATTACCTGATGGACGACGTGAAGGTTGAGGGCTCCCCTGAAAAAATTGTCCGGGGCGGGCACGAGTTTTACTTGTTCGGCAACGTGATTGTGATAAAGCCGGTTAAAGAGACTTCTCAAGCTCAATAAGGTCCTTTAGCCCAATTTTCACAGTCTTTCCGTCTGGGAGCTCTCTTACGATCACAAAGTCTAGTAACCCCCGCTTTAGCTCCTCCATAGCTATCAACACGGGGTCTGTGTTGCCTACTTCTTGTATATCTACAAGTGGCTGGGCCCCCATTGCCAGCTGCATGGCCCTGGCGCCCACTATGCGGGCAACTTCATACTTAGTGAGACGTGGAGGATAGAGCTCTCTCTTTACCAACGCCTTTTCTAGAAGTTCCACTAGTTTGTTTACGCGTTCTAAAAGCTCGGTTGTCGATACTGTCTCCACAGCAAGAGGGCAATAAAACGTGTATATAACATTTGTAGCTGAGAAGGACGAGTTGAGGGGAAAAACTAGTCGAATTTAGTCTCGCCCTTTTCCTCGCCCTCTTCGCCGCCCTTCTTCTCCTTCTTCTCCTCCTTCTTGGGGGCGCCCGCCGCGATTATGTCGTCTATGCGGAGTATCATTATGGCTGCCTCCACCGCGGACTTGATGACCTGCTTCTTAACGAGGAGCGGATCCCAGACATTGAGGGCGGCCATGTCGGCGATCTTGCCGCCGTGTACGTCAACGCCGGCTGTTAACTCGCCGTTGTCGTGTCTACGTCTAAGCTCGGCAATGGCGTCTACTGGGTCTAGACCTGCGGTAAGCGCCAGTATGGTGGGTATGTACTCAAGCGCGTCGGCGAACTTCAGGGCGGCTAGTTGCTCCTTGCCTGAAAGCTTTCTGGCGTACTCCCTCACCTTTCTTGCCACCTCTACCTCAAAGGCGCCGCCGCCGGGCACGATCTTCGGCTCTCTGAAGAGGTCGCGGGCTACGTGCAACGCGTCTTGCAGCGACCTCTCCACCTCGTCTAGAATCCTGTCGCTACCGCCGCGGACTAGGATCGTAACTGCCCTCGGGTTTGGTATGTCTTCTACAAACACCATCTTCTCCTCGCCGACCTTCCTCTCCTCGACGAGACCAGCGGTGCCAAGGTCCTCGGGCCTGGCGTCTTTAATCGACGTGATGATCTTAGCGCCGGTCGCCCTCGCCAGCTTCTCGATGTCGCTACGCTTAACTCTCCTAATTGCCATGATGCCCCTCTTCGCTAGGAAGTGCTGCGCAACTTCGTCAATGCCCTTCTGCGTAATTACGACGTTGGCGCCTATAGAGGCCAGGTGGTCCACGTAGGACTTCAAGATCTGCGCCTCCTGGTCTAGGAAGGCCTTGATCTGATCTGGGCTGGTCACAGAGATCTTAGTCGTCCACTCGGGCTTCTCTATCTCAAGCGGCGCGTCGAGAATCGCGATTTTTGCGTTGGTGACGCGCTTAGGCATGCCTGGGTGAACCACCTCTTTGTCCAACACTATGCCTCTAACCAGCTGGGTCTCGTAGATGGACTTGCCCTTCTTCTTCTCAATCTTAATCCAGTCTAGGTCTAAATACGGCTTCCCATCTCTCATTTCCACGGCTTGTAGAGAAGCTTCCACAACTAGGCTGGCTAGGTAGTCTCTCGTCTCAGCGACTACTTTGGAGGAGAGGGCGCTTGAAACCACCTTAAGCAGTTGCTCCTTCGTGAGGTCGATGGGTCTCGCTACCTCTTCGGCGACTTTGAGGACATGGTCAGACGCCTTCTTGTAGCCCTCTATCACTATGGTGGGATGTATGCCCTCCTCGAGCAACTCCTCGCCTAGCTCTAGGAGCTTACCAGCGAGAACCACGACGGTGGTGGTGCCGTCGCCCACCTCGGCGTCTTGGGCCTTGGCGACTTCGATCAGCAACTTCGCGGCTGGGTGCTGTACCTCCATCTCTTTTAGAATAGTGGCGCCGTCGCCGGTTATTGTGACGTCGCCGAAGGCGTCGATGAGCATCTTGTCCATTCCACGCGGCCCCAGCGACGTTGCTAGAATCTCCGCAATTACTTTTGCGGCTTGTATGTTAGAACGACGCGCGTCAACACCCGTCGTCCTTTGACTTCCCTCCTTCAGTATCATTACAGGCACTCCAGTTCGGGGTGCTGCCTGCTGTGCCATGGCTTGACATAAATCGTGTATATAAAAACTTTTCTCTGATCCCACCAGGGCTAATTTGCTGGGTGAAACGCCTATGGACGTTGCGGAAGTGCATTAGCCAGCGCCAACACGGTCTGCCACTTGGCTTCTATCTCCTCTTCTAGCATCTTCACATCATCGTCAGTGAGGTGAGCAAACCTCCCCTGTAGCTTTAGGTACTCCTTTAGTGGTTTTCTCCTAGTCTTGTCTGCATATATCGTGCTTGGCGGATTCAGTTTAAGCTGACCATTCTCGTATTCCCAAAGTATCCAAGCTCCTGTCTCAACCGCAAGTTTTGCGATTTCTACAGTTTTCGCCGGGTCGTGTCTCCAGCCAGGCGGACACGGGGTGTGGAGGTGGATGAACTTGAACCCCCCTATCTCGGAGGCCCGCTTTAGCTTTCTGTAGAAGTCTTGCGGATAGGCTATGCTGGCTGTGGCGACGTAGGGGACGCCGTGCATGGCCATTAGGAGCGCCACGTCTTTCTTCTTCTCACGTTTACCCATAGGCGTTGTGGTGGTCCAGGCGGCACGCGGCGTGGAGCTACTACGCTGTATGCCGGTGTTCATATACGCCTCGTTGTCATACATGATGTAGATGATGTTGCTGTTTCTCTCGGCGGCACCGCTCACGGTGCCAAAGCCTATATCCGCTGTGCCGCCGTCGCCTGCCCACACAACTACATGTCCCTTCACGCCGAGCATCCTATACGCCTCGGCTATGCCCGTTGCCACTGCCGCCGCGGAGGCAAACGGCACGTTTAAAATCGGCATGGCGACGCCGGATTTCGGCGCTAAGCCCTGCACAACGGCAGCGCAGCTGGCTGGTATTGTCAATACAGCCTCCTCGCCCAGCGCCATGCCGAGTATCTTCAACCCGATCATCATGCCACATCCTGCACATGCGGCGTTTCCAGGCACTACGTATTTTTTCTTTGGTAGCTGGTCTATACGGAAGCTCATACCACAAACACCAGATCTCTGTGTCCTCCACCTATGGCGTTTTGTATGGTTTCATAAAAATGACGGCTGTCGAAATCTACGCCTGCTATGCCGGCGACAATATTTACAACTCTAGCGCGGGTTAGGACTGCCTTTACTTCAAGGCCTAAGATGCCGCCCACGGGCGTGATGTCTCTGTCGTAGACCACCACTGTCTCGAACTGATCTAATTTAGCCGCCTCCTCTCTTGGAAACGGCCTCACGAAGCGGATCCTCATAAGACCCACAGGAACCCCGCGAGCTTTCAAGGAATCTACGGCATGTTTAGCGTCGCTGCACCAAGCCCCTGCGCATACCACTATATGTTTAGCGTCGCTTGCTCTGTACCACTCCACGAGCCCCCCATAACGTCTACCCGTCAGCCTTCCGTATTCCTCATCAGCTTGATTTATTATCCTCTTGGCCTCCTGTTGAGCCTCGTAGACTGTGGTTACCTTGTGTCTCGCATGGATCTTGTTGTCGGAAGGTAAATTGCCGAACGTGACGGGCTCACCAGGGCGGAACAACATGGGCACGTCGGGTCTGCGTGGGGGCAGGTATTTATCAACAACCTCCTGCGGAGGTATCTCCACGGGCTCTGTGGAGTGGCTAAGCACAAACCCATCCACTCCAACCGCCGTGGGGAGGGCGGCGGATTCGGCTATTCTAAAAGCCTGTAGCGTCAAGTCGAAGGTTTCTTGCACAGTCTCTGCCATGGCTATTATCCAGCCGGCGTCTCTCAACGTAAGAATATCGTTATGTTCCACATGGATATTCCAAGGCGGCCCAATCGTGCGCGTCACCACCGCCATCACCACCGGGGCTCTGCTAAGCGCAGCCCACCAAGTTGCCTCGTACATATACAAGAGCCCATGGGAAGAAGTGGCGGTGAAGGCTCTGGCCCCCGCCACGGCCGCTCCATATACCACAGACATGGCTGCGAATTCGGACTCCACGTTGACGAAACGTGCGTTTAACTCGCCCTTCTCGACGAATTCAGCCAGCTTCTCCACGATGGAGGTCTGCGGCGTGATGGGGTAAGCTGCTATTATATGCGGCTTTGCCATCTTAACTGCGTAAGCCACGGCGTAGTTGCCTGTTAACGCAGTTTTCTGTACGGTTAAAGTCTTCATATCCCCTCCTCGGGCACCATATCTATTGCTTTTACAGGACATACATCTGCACAGATCCCGCAACCTTTGCAGTACGTGTAGTCTATCTGTATTTTACGGCCCTTTTCCCAGCCTATCACAGACTCGGGACAATACAGCCAGCACAACCCGCAGTCTATACATTTCTGCATGTTAGCGACCGGCTTATAGGTACGCCAGGTGCCGGTTATGCCGGCAGACGCCGGCGCCGGTCTTGATAGGGGAAGCACGTTGTGTTCTCGTGCCCCATTTATATATTTTATAGTGGTATATAGAACTGTAGCAAATGGAGGTAGTTGGTATAAAATACCGCCATTAAAAACACACCCTCTGAAATCTACAGTTAAACTAATTAGAAAAAGTTATAAACATATATAGTTAATGGGTACCATGTACGAGGTGGTCTTCCTGGGGAGAGGCGGTCAAGGTGCGGTCACCGCCGCCCAGCTATTGGCATACGCCGCGGCGCTCGAGGGCAAAAAGGCGCAAGCTCTGCCGGAGTTCGGCGCAGAGAGGAGAGGCGCCATTGTAAGGGCGTATCTCAGAATCGGCGAGACCCTCCTCCACTCCTCGGTTAAGAAGGCAGACTACATTGTGGTTTTAGATGGGCGTATATTAGAACAGACGGACATAAGGCAGTACGGCAAGCCCGGCGCAGTATACATAGTAAACACGAGGACGTCTGCCGATTGGTACATAGCCATAGACGCCACATCGATCGCGCTGAAACACGGCTTGGTGGTGGCGGGGTGGCCTGTGGTGAACTTAATAATGGCAGCTGTCTTTGCGGCGGTCAGCGGGCTTGTCTCGCTGGAAAGCATTGTCAATGCCGTGCCTGAGTATGTGCCGAAGAGATACGTAGAGGCTAACATCAACGCCGTTGTTGAGGCTTACGAGGCCGCGAAGAAGATTCAAGGCATGTTAAGGCCATCTGCCTAGGTCTATTGAGTAGGTGGTTGGATCTGGCTTTACTATGCCTCTGGCGTCTATTACGAGAGGCGTCCGCATGTGTGCGGTTATTTTAGCAACCTCGATACGATACGCCGAGTGGTCCGTGGACACCACAGCAACGTCGGCATTCTTCACGGCGGCTTCAAAGTCCTGCAGAAGTGCCACGCCCCATCTGGCCAGTTGCCGGTCTTGTTTAACGTAGGGGTCATGCACCACGATTTGGTCTGGTCTAATTCCGAGTTTTAGAAGGGTGGAGATTATGCCGTAGGTCGGGCTCTCTCGCGTATCATCCACATCACCTCTAAACGCAAGCCCCAGCACCGCTATTTTCGCAGTGGAGGGGTTTACGCCGTGTTTCAACATGGCGCGGATAACCGCAAACGCCACCTCCTCTGGTTGTCGCTCATTGATAAGCCTAGCCAGACGCGTAAGCGGTAGCTCAATGCCGTATTTAGCCGCTGTCCACAGGAGGAAGTAGGGATACACAGGTATGCAGTTTCCGCCCACGCCGGACCCGGGCTTGTGTACATGGCTGTAGGGCTGGCTGTTTGCGGCTTCCCGCGCGGCTCTAAACGAGATGCCCATGGCGTTTGCCAGCTTGGCCATCTCGTTTGCCAAGGCGATATTGACGTCTCTATACACGCCTTCTAGAAGCTTTTCGAATTCCGCCTCTTTCGTGCTTCCAAGCACTATGACGCCTTTTTTAGCCACAAGCTTGTACAGCTCGGCGACCTCCTGAGCGCTTTTTGGACCTACGCCGGCGATCACCTTGGGATAGTTCTCCGTGATGTCTTTTAAGGCGTGGCCCACCATGATGCGCTCGGGGCTGTATGCCAGGTAGAAGTCCTCCTCGGCGACGAGGCCCGAGGCGCCTTCTAATATCGGTTTAACCACCTCCTCCGTGGTTCCAGGCGGCACGCTGGACTCAACGATTACGAGATCTCCCCTCTTAAGCCCCGCGCCTATGGTCCTTGCCGCGGAGGTTAACGCCGAGAAATCCACCTCTATTGCAACCGGCGACTTTTTGAGAAAGAGGGGGACAGCTACGATTTTTACGTGACTCCTTATAGAAGCCACAACCCCGTCTGTTGTCGCGGAGAACTTCCCAGCCTTCACGGCAGAGGAGAGAGTCTCAACTACGTCGTCTTCTGGATACTCGGTCATTCCGCCGTTCAGCTTTTCTACCTTAACCGCGTCGATGTCTACGCCGATGACCCTCGCGCCTGCCTGCACCCAGGCGGCCGCTAAGGCGAGCCCCACGTAGCCCAAACCGTATACAGACACCACAAGCTCGCCTTTGCGGAGCAGATCTGCAAGCATAGCCCCCTAAGTCAATGTTTTTAAAAGGTATGTCCCCCAAGCGTAGTGGAGGTATACGTGGTGGGATACGGCGGCTGGATCTCCTCGCCACATATAGGCTACACCTCGGTCTTTGTGAAGACGGATATCAACCTGCTTCTAGACGCGGGAGAGTGCACGTATATACGCATGACCCAGTGCGGCCTGCCTTGGCCCGACGTGGTCTTCGTAAGTCACAGACACGGCGACCACATCTTGGGGCTCCCCACCTTTATGCTGATGGCGCGGAGACAGGGCAGGCAGTTTAGACTTGTGGGTAGCAGAGAGGTGCTGGAGGCGGCTAGGTCTCTGGCGGTTATAACCGGCGTGGAGCACGCGTTGCAATACGTGGATTTCGTAGAGGCGGGACAGGAAATGGTTATTGGGGAGACTAGGCTGAGATTTGCAAAAACTAGGCATCCAGTCGAGACGTTGGCGGTGAGGGTAGAACATGGAGGGCGGTGTCTCGTGTATAGTTCCGACACAGCGCCGTCGGACGAGGTGGTGGAGCTGGCGCGCGGATGCGACCTGCTGATACACGAGGTCTCCGGGAACCCGGGCCAAGAGGAGGAAGCCCACAAGGTGGGGCATAGTACCACAAGAGACGCGATCGAGATCGTCAAGAAAGCCGGCGTGAAGCTACTGATGCCGATTCATTTCTATATAGAACAGCCGGTGGTGCCCTCTGGAGCTTCCCTTGTCCTGCCCACGCCCTGCGGCAGGCTCGTGCTATGAGATGTCTCAAACTCGGCAAGCGCCGTGATCTATTCGCCTTTCCCTACCCCGTAGCCATCTGGAGGGACCCCCCACGCTCTGTGGAGATTCTAAAAGACATAGTAGATAGCTATCGACTAGAGCGCATATACGCCGTGGGTGACGTCGTGACCAAGAACCTCTTAACCCACGGCCTTATTCCTACGTCTGTTGCAGTAGACGAGAAGACGCGGCGCGGGGTTCAGGTGGAGCAACTGGCCGTATACAACAAGGTGTTGAGAGCCCGCAATCCTCCCGGCTACATTACGGAGGAGGCGTGGAGAGCCGTAGAAGAGGCGGTGAGGAGTAGCGTTGTGATAAAGGTGGAGGGGGAGGAGGACATGCTCTCCCTGGCCTTCATAGCGCTAGCCCCCCCGCGGTCGGTGGTGGTATACGGTCACTACCTCGGGGCAATGATCGCCATACCTGTCGACTGGTACAGAAACAAAATATGCAGACTCTTTGACTACTTGGAGAAATGTTAATAACTATGTATCGTGTAGCTGTCATGCGTTCTTGGGGCATACTTGCGGTGGCCATAGTGGTTTTCGCGTCTATAGTAACGGCGGTGGTGTACACAAAGCTCTTAACACCTACGCCAACATACACCCCCTCGCAGGGTTTGCCCATCCCGGCTTGGGTCATTTCCTTCGGAGCCCCAACAGCGCCGATTACTCTCATCGAGCTTTACGACCTTCATTGCCTCTACTGCGCAATGGCGCACGAGCAACTAGACCCCCTCTATAGGCAACTTATGGCGGAGGGCAAGCTGAGACTGGTTTTCGTAGATCTGATCGTACATCCAGAGGCCGTAGTTGCCCACCAACATCTCCACTGCGCCTATAAGCAACTGGGGAACAGGACTTACGACCTCTTGACTGAGCTTTACAAGGTTTTTCAAAAAGGAGGAGCAGAGAAACAGCTCGAACTGCTTCAGAGGTATAAGTGTGCTGACGCGCCTACAAAAAACGATTTCGACAGCGGGGTGAAGGCGTTGTTAAACGCCTTCTCGATTAGACAGGAGGGTACGCCCACCTTCATCGTGATAAAAAACGGGACTATCAACGTGGTGGTTGGGGCAGACGTCGCTAAGGTCGTCTCGCTTCTTAGTCAGTAGCAGGCGGAATTAGTCGTTCCCTCTCCTTTAACAGTGCAACTGTCCGGGCCTGTTCGAGCAGTCTTGCAACCTCTATGTAGCCGTGTTCATAGAATAGATCTATTAGCCTTGTCAACTCGTCGATTAGTAACGAGTTTGGTTGCATAGATTGGCTAAAGATAGCCATATATAAACGTTTCGTCTTCTGGCTATACAGTTTTCGTTTATTACAGAAATCAGATAGCTGCCGCATCGTCACCTCTCGTATTTGGTCGGGTTCATCACTATATAAGTGGCATGTCTACGCCTATAAATGTGAAATATGAGATCGACGCGAAGCGCCGAGTTATCAGGGTGCTTCCGGAAAGAGAAGAAGACCTATATTTTGTCTACTTGTTGATAGATAGGGGTGACGTTGTGAGGGGATGGACGGTAAGGGAGTATAAGCCAGACGGCGTTAAGGAAGGCGAAAGGGTTAAGATGTACCTAGCCGTGAAAGCTGAGACTTTGGAATACCACAAGTTTCGTGGGAGTCTGAGGGTGAGAGGTCCTGTGGTCGAGGTGCAGGAGGGCATAGAGGGGGTGAAGGGCAGGAGACATACGTTTGATATTGTGCCGGGTAGGGAGGTGGAGATCGAAAAGACCGGCGGCCACCCGCTCGACGCCGTTGTAGAGGTTCTTAACATGGCGAAGGCGACGTTGCCTAGAGTTCTGCTGGTTTCTATAGACGACGAAGAGGCGGCTTTTGCATACGTGACAGTTCTAGGTTTTGAGGTGCTGTATGTGCTTCGCAACGTGCGGAAAGAGGATGATGACTTACTTGACGAGTTCATGGCCTCAGTCAGAAAGTTGGTAGAGGAGTTGAGACAGCGCTACAGACCTGATAAAGTGGTTTTGGCGGGGCCTGGAATGATAATAGATCACGCTAGTAGATATATACAAGGGGAAAAATCGCCTCAAAGCTCAGGGGGGCTTGCCGGCGTTTACGAATTCATGAGACAAGGGCTCTACGAGGCGTTGAAAAACGAGATGGGGGTGGAGGCATACCAGAAATTTCTACATAGGCTCGCCACAAATAGAGACGCCGTTGCGATAGGCCCCGAGGAGGTAGATACCGCGGCGTCTGTAGGCCGCATAGAAGCCTTGTTGGTGCTTGATGTATACATTAAGGAGTCCCCCGAACGTGCCTGGCAACTCATCTCTCAAGTGTATAAGGCGAGGGGAAGGGTGTACATAATTCGAGAAGATACAGAAATAGGCGCTGGACTTAGGGCTATGGGCAACGTCGCCGCGTTGCTGAGATGGTAAGTTAGGAAGAGAAAAGAGGGGAAAAACTGGATTTGGGTTTACTTATTTCTTCTTGCCTAGTAGTCTGTATACTTTGATGCCGGTGTACGGCGATTTGGCGACGGCGAAGAGCATGGGGCCTCTTGCAGTCTGCTTCTCAACCACCTCGTAGTTATCCGTCTCAAACGCCTGCTTCGCCTTAATATCGTAGAACTTCAACTTCTGCTTCTTCGACATGGGCTGTAAATACTTCTTGGTTTATAAAGCTTTTGTTTAATTTAGATACTGTATTTTTTTCTATGGCATTTTTTATGGAATAATTATTGAATGTACTCTGGTTATTCTTTTTATTGTTTATATAGTTTTACTCTTTTTATATATTCTATTGTCTTCTGTATCTTTTTAGATTTCTCCCAGTTTATGTGAAAAGGGGTCGGCGCATTTTAAACTCTTTAAAATAATGGCGTAACCTTACTGGTAATGCTGTATAGAAAGGTCGTGGCGTTGCTGGGTACGGGCGGCGTGGGAAAGACTACGTTTGCATATAGGGTGTTGGGGCTTTCTGAAGCGCCGGTGCTTACCTTGCGGCCTAGCTACTACAGAATATATATTGGCGACTTAGAAATAGACTTGATAGACGTGCCTGGGCAGCGTGTTTTTGAAGTTGCTACGAAGTTTGCCTCGTTTAAAATCCCCGTTGTGGACAGATTGATGTACATGTACGACGTAACAAGCCAAGAATCTCTCTACGCAATTTCGGAGCTCCACTCTATATTCGCGGACCGAGGCTCCAAGGTCGCGAAGGAGGTGGTAATAGTTGGGAACAAGATGGACTTAGCCTCTGAGGCCGGGTTTTTCATAGAAGCAGACGAGATAGCAGAGGCGATAGGGGCTAGGGAGGTTTACTACATCTCCGCCGTCAAGGACCCTCCGGAGGTGTTTGTGAAAATACTTATTGGGGAATCCCCAGCCGTCTCAACACCTCGGCGTAGACCAACTTCCAGTTTTCTCTAGTAAGCCAAAGGACTTCAAGCCCTAACCTCCTCGCAGTGTCTATGTAGTTTCTATGTACTGTCGCCAGAATCCTCGGCGAGTTCTGTACAGCGAAAGCAAGAGCTTCGCCGAAGCTTGGGCACTTAAACTCCATGGCGCCTATTTCATCTACGATTAACAAGTCGCATCGCATACGGCGCAGAATACCGACTATGAACCCGCAAGCGCCGAGGTTCACCACGTATTTTCCCACTGACGGCTCTCCGACCCCAACGCGGGCAAGAGGAATCCTTTCGCCGCTGTTTATATCAACCGCATCAAAGCCTAGACGTGTACCCCCCTCTCGCACCTCCACAGTTACAAACCCGCAAACTGTGAGGCGCGTCTTAGCCGCTTCGACGACTTTAAGCGCCAGTGTGGTCTTCCCCACGCCCGGCATCCCGGAGACCCCAAGCCTTACCTCAGCCCTTTCACGCGACGTCATGAATCGGCTTAGTCTAGCCTCATCACACGTCTGCTCCGTGTTTCAGGTTATAAAGCTTCGCGCCACGGTCAAGCTACCCTCCAGCGCCTTCTCAACCAGGGTCTTCACAAGTTTTTCAAACGGCGTGAAGGCCTCTCCCAGCGCGTTCCTCAGCCTTCCGAGTAGGCCTTTTATCTCCGTCACCACGGCGGTTACGTTACCTCTCTCTATCTTCTCGTCGCTGAAGTCGTCTGAATACTGGTATAAAACGCCGAGCGAGCGACCCAGCTTCTTCGCGGTCTCTATTATGTCTCTTCTTCCCAACAACAAAGTGGGCAATACCAGGGAGGCCTCGACAAGGGGCGCGGTTTTGAACTCAGCAGCGCGCTCTTGTTCGCCGTCGAGGTCTAGCGCCTGGCCCACAGAAAGCCTTTGAGCCACGTCGGCTAGATACTCCACGATTTCAGGTCCCAGTTGCGCGGCGCGTTTTATAGACTCTGCAATAAGCCAGTCGCTTGCCAGTATAGACTTTCCATCTCCATACAACGCCCGCGGCGTCTTAACGCCTCTTCTTTCGTCGTGTTTATCCATCACGTCGTCTTGTAGCAGAGACACTATGTGTAGTAGCTCTACTATGGTCGCCGCTTGGAGGATCTTGGGGTTGATTAAAGACCGCCTGTCTATGCTGTAGGAAAAAGTTAAGAGAAGTAATGGCCTGAGAAGCTTGCCAGGCGTCTCTATGTAATGGCGCACGGCGCCGCGTAGAGATTGTGGCTCTATGTCAATGCCTATGTCACGTAGGTGGGTCCTAACCTGTTCCAAGGCGAGTAAAACTTCCCGCGGCACAATTGACACGTTGATTAAAAACACCGGGTTTATTTATCTATGTTAACCCCTATCGCCATCTACTTAGCTCTGTAGCGCCCCTCGGCGGTTTTCTCCACCTTTCCCTCCCTCGTAAGTCTAGTCAGCTGTGCCTTGACGATAGCCACCTTCTCTATACCTATCATCTTCGCGATCTCCTCCGCGGTGAACTCTTTACCTTTATTCTGCGCCAAGAACTCGTATATTTTGGTCTTTACGCCTGAGGGCATAAATAAAATTAAAGACTAGGATATTTAAAGATTAAAAGCATAGACAGCGCCAACTTTTTATAACAACGCTAAACAACGCCTTATGGTAAGGCTGGCGTTGGTGGTGGCGGAATTCAACTACGACGTCACCCAGTTGATGTTGCAAAAAGCGGTAGACCACGCCAAGTTTCTGGGAGCAGAGGTGGTGTACGTGGTTAAGGTGCCAGGCGTCTACGACATACCCATGGTCTTGAAGGATCTGCTCATGAAGGAGGAGGTCGATGCCGTGGCGACGCTCGGGGCCGTGATTCAAGGCGCCACGAAACACGACGAGGTCGTCGCACAACAGGCAGCGAGGAAAATACTCGACATAAGCGTTGAGTCTGGCAAGCCGGTAACCCTCGGCATCATCGGGCCCGGCGCTAACAGAATACAGGCTCTGGAGAGGGTGGAAGAGTATGCGAGACGTGCTGTCGAGGCCGCCGTGAAGCTGGCGAGGAGGAAGAAGCTACTAAAAGAGGCGAAATATACCGGCTCTACTGTTTACGTGGAGTAGACAGGAGTCACCCATTTTAGATACCTCTCCACCTCGCCCCTGACTACCTTAACGTAGAGCTCAGCAAGTTTCTTCGTAACGGGCCCAGGTGCCCCGTCGCCGATAGGCCTCCCGTCTACCTCCACAACGGGCGTGATCTCGGCGGCCGTCCCTGTAAGAAATACCTCATCAGCGGTGTAGACCTCCTCCCTGGTTATAGACCTCTCCTCTACAGGCATGCCGCTATCTACGGCAAGTTTAATGACGGTGTCTCTCGTTATTCCTTCAAGTATAGAGGCGTGAGACGGTGGGGTGTAGAGCTTGCCGTTCCGTACGATGAAGATATTTTCGCCGGACCCCTCGACGATATAGCCGGAGGCGTCCATCAGAAGAGCCTCGTCGAATCCCTTGCTCCTAGCCTCGGCTAAGGCAAGTACGGAGTTTACATATATACCCCCTATCTTCGCCATCACCGGCAACATCGTGTTATGTACTCTTCTCCAGCTCACCACAGCAGCTCTTATCCCCTGGGGCGGGAGGTATTTGCCAAACGGAAACGCTATAACTGCAAGCGACACGTCTAAAGTCCTAACATCTAGAGTCACTGTGGGCGTCGACACAAACGCGATAGGTCTGATATACACATCCTCTCTAAACCCGTTGGCCCTAAGCGTCTCGATGACGGCGCTCCTCACCTCGTCTGCTGTATACGGGATCTTAATCCCTAGTATCTTAGCCGACTTAAGCATCCTCTCTATGTGGTCATCTAGCCTGAAGACGAGTAGATCACGCTCAGTCCAGTACGCCCTAATGCCCTCGAAAATTGATGTGCCGTAATGCAAAGCGTGGGTCATCACATGCACCTTCGCCTCCTCCCACTTCACTAGTTTTCCGTCTAACCAGACGTATTGCGAATGGAGCCTCATGGGCCAAATAACAGTCTCCTCATTTCGACGCCTACCTGCTCAATGGGGTGATTCTTAACAGTCTCCATCAGCTTCTTTAAAGTCGGCGCCCCTTTTGAATATTCCTCTACCCACTCCCTTGCGAACTCCCCACCTCTTACGCGGAGGGCGGCCTGTCTCATCTTTTCCTTCGTGCTTTCATTAATGATCTTAGGCCCTACGGTGAGCCCTCCGTATTTCGCCGTGTCGGAGACGCCGTTTAACATGCCGTAAATCCCCCTCTGCCAGATCAAGTCCATGATCAGCTTGGCCTCGTTGAGTACCTCGAAGTAGGCCACCTCCGGCTGATAGCCCAGCTCCACAAGCACCTCAAACCCCTTCTTTATAAGTTCCATAAGCCCTCCCACCAGCACGGTCTGCTCGCCTATGAGATCCGTCTCGGTCTCCTCTGCAAACGTGGTCTCTATGACACCGGCGCGCGTAGCGCCTATACCCTTTGCAAGTGCAAGTGCATATTTTAACGCAGAGCCGCTGTAGTCCTGATACACAGCTACTAAGGCGGGGACGCCCCGTCCTGCGAGAAACTCCTCCCTCACAGCCTTGCCGGGCGCCTTGGGGGCCACCATCACGATATCTACATACTTAGGCGGCTTGATTAAGCCGTAGTGGATGTTGAAACCGTGGGCGAAATCCACAACAGCGCCCTCTTTTAGAAATGGCCCTATCTGTGTCTCCCACACCTTAGGCTGTTCCATATCTGGGATGAGCACCATCACGATGTCTGCACGCCTAACCGCCTCATCTACCTCATACACCTCAAACCCCTCAGACGTTGCGAGTTCCCACGACTTACCGCCCCTTCTTAAACCTACTATAACTCTCAAACCGCTGTCTCTCAAGTTCAGCGCCTGGGCTCTCCCCTGTATGCCGTATCCGACGACCGCAATAGTCTTCCCCCTTAGGACATCTAGAGATGCGTCTTTGTCTGTATAGACCCTTGCCATAGCTATATACTTCTAGTAGTTTATATCAATATCGCCCTCGTCTATTCTTAGAACTTCTGGCAACTTGTCAAGTTTCGAGACCAGCCACTGCACTTCGTCGTGAGACCCCTCAACCTTTATGTGTATTTTGTATACAGAGTCCTCAGAAGTCACCACCATATCTACTAGCTGAACTTTAGCTCTACGTGTTGTGGCAATTACACGTCCTAAGGCGTCGAGGGATTTTTGTGTGGTTAGGCTAATCCTCCTCATATGTCAACTTTACGTCCATGCCGTCTGGCAACACCGCAGATGTCAACCAGTCGCCGGGCTTCACCCATGGTAACACAATGTCGGTTTCGCTGTCTATAGTTAAGTCGACTACAAGAGGCTCGTTGTTCCTCAGAGCCTTAGCCACCGCGTTTTCCAACTGATTGTAGGTCTCCGGCTTAATTGCCTCTATGTCATACGCCTCTGCGATTTTAAGAAAGTCTGGTCTCCTGCTGAACTCCGTTGCGATGATTCTCCGTTTGTATAGGTAGATCTGCCATTGTTTAACTAGTTGCAATGCCCTGTTGTCAAATATCACAAAAACTACAGGCAGGTCGTAGTCCCTAACTAACGCTAAGTTGTTCATGGTCATCTGGAAGGACCCATCGCCATCTATACAGAGGACGGGTCTGTCCCTCGCGGCCAGCTTAGCCCCTAGGGCCGCGGGTACGCAGAAGCCCATGGTGCCAAGCCCAGCCGAGGTGATGTACGACCCCGGCTCGTAGACGTCCCAAGCGATCTCCGTCCACATTTGATGTGAACCTACGCCAGTCACGACTATGGTATCTCTCGGCGCTGCCCTCCTCAATACTTTAAGCGCCCTCCAGGGGTGGAACCCGGGGGTGGCATCTGCGATCTTGCTCATCGTCTCTTCGTATTTTTTACGGATTTGCAACAGCCACGAGATAAACTTCTGGTTTCCTGTGGGGGCAACCTCTAGCAGGTCTATGAGCTTTCTCAAGGCCTCCTTTGCGTTGGCCACTATACCTACGGTGGGTTTTACGTTTTTTCCAATCTCGCTTTTGTCTATGTCTATGTGTATAAGCTTAACCCTGCCACTTTTTACAGATTCCTGCAGTTCCTTGAAGCGTCCCCACGTCCTGTCGCTGAACCTAGTCCCCACCGCCAGTATGACGTCTGCGTTGGCTAACGCGGCGTCTGCCTCGGCTCTGCCGTGCATCCCCGCAGGCCCCATATACAGCGGGTAGTCGTGTGGAATGGCGGCTTTCCCGGGCAATGTTGACACAATAGGCGCGTGGAGCGTTTTTGAGATCTCTAAAACTTCTGGCGTGGCTCCCGACCACAACACTCCGCCTCCTGCGAGAATTACGGGACGTCTGGCTTCAGCGAGGTATTTAGCGGCAATTCTGAGTTTGTCCTCGTCAGGAGGTGGAGGTATGAACTTCTCCCTGCTAACGACGATACGTTCCTCGTAATCTGGTGCCGGGCTCTGCTGGATGTCTCTAGGCAGGTCGATTAACGTAGGTCCAGGTCTGCCCAACATGGAGATTTCATATGCGACTTTAAACGCAGCAACGGCTTCGGCGGGTTTTCTAACTTGATAGACGAATTTCGTAATTGGGGTGACTATGCCAGTTATGTCGGTCTCCTGAAAGCCGTCTCGTCCAAAAACAGACGTCACGACTTGGCCCGTCAACGCGACGAGAGGAACAGAATCCATGTACGCATCTGCAATACCTGTCACCAGATTCGCAGCGCCAGGCCCGCTTGTGACCGCAACCACGGCGGGCTTTCCAGCCGCTCTCGCGTAGCCCTCTGCGGCATGCACAGCCCCCTGCTCGTGGCGAAACAACACCACGTCAATGTCTTGTCCATATAGCGCATCGTACAGCGGCATAATAGACCCACCGGGAATGCCAAGCACATATTTAACACCGCAGGCCTTGAAGACCTCCACCAGTTTATCCACCACTCGTTTTGAATCTCCTATGCGAGCCCCGAAACTACCCCCGACATTGAGAAACGTAAATCACAGATCTATTTAAACATTGCGCCATCTATATAGAGTTTATAGCCCGTGCCGCAAGCTTCACAACCTCCCTAACGTTTTGATACGTCTCTATGTTGTCTATTTCTGAGATGTCGATCCACACCCCCTCCTTTAGACGACCGCCGACCTTACGGACGAGATAAACCAGGTCAAAGTGTATATGGACCTCGTCGGGATACCTCACCGTTTCTTCAAGTATGGCGAGAGGTAGCGGCCTCTCGACAGAATTCTCATCCTTATGTATTCCGCGTGTAGGACCTATGGGCTCAACCCGAAGGCCGGTCTCTTCTTCGAACTCCCGCGTCACAGCCTCGAGCGGTGTTTCGTCGTTCTCTACGTGACCTCCGGGGTAGAGATACATACCTAATCTTCTGTGCCGTATCATCAGAACTTTCCCATCTCTTATCAACACGCCGCTTGCCACTACACACTTTCTGACCACGGTTTGTCGGAGGCAACTTTTTAATATAGATCCTCCGTCCCTGCTGGTGTTTGGCAAAATAAAACTCGGCGTCGAACAGTGGAAAAGACTGGAGGCGGATCTGGCGAGGATAGCCTCGGGCGAGGAGCTTGAGATTGTTATCAACTTAACCCTAGTCGCCGCCCGGGAAGACGAGGAAGTAGAGGAGGAAGAGGAACACGAACACCATCACCACCACTTTGAGAAAAACGAGTTCACGAGAGAGGTGGCGAAGCTGATAGACCATGTGGCGCATACGTACAACGCCCACGTGCACCCGCGTCTCCACAGTCACCACGGAAGCGTGATGTTCGCGGTGAAGGGCATGCCGAATGAGCTTATCAAGGCGCTGAGAGACTCGATTGAGTATGTCAAGCTTAACTGCGAGAAGTGTGCCCTTCATACGGTAGACGGCGAGTTCCACCTAGGCGAAGACCTGGCAGGCATATACTTCGGCGATGCCTACAAGATCACTGTGATCTTGCCGGCAGAAGACGGACGGCGTCTCAAGGTACACGAGGCGCATTTCTGATTTTCTCAAGTATGCAACCGAGAACCTCGGCGTTTTCCCCCCTCAGCCTCTTAAGGTCTTCCAAGACGACGTGGGGGTACCCCCCGATCCAGACATATCTGTGGATAAACATGGGGTCCTCGATCCACCATACGCATTCTTTCTCATCGACATATTCTAGGTCGTCCACGTGTACAACGACGTCGCATTCGCAAGAAACGGAGCAACCGAGGATCTTGGCCAGTAGAGATGGACCCGTCAACACCGGTATTCCCCTCTCATAGAGCTTCCAATAGAGGTCGCACTTACCAAAGGTTCTCTGGAGGATTTAAATCATCTAGGAAGATGTACAAGTCTTCAAGTTTGACTCTGCGTTTTCGTAGCTTCTTAGCGTCGATTTCCACAAGCTCTGGAGCAAGCGTGTCGTCTACTTTTCTGACGTAGATCTTCACGCATATAGTTTAGGTTTAAGAGGTGCTGAGGTGTACCTCGTCTCCGGGTGCAGTTGGGAGGTATATATTGTCGTAGCCCTCCTGCGCCAGCCGTCTTATCAGCGGTGCGGCGGATAGGGGATCTGTGTGTACAAATATGATTTTTGTAGTCGGTGAGAACCTCTTCACGAAGTTCTCAATTTCTCTCCTGCCCGCATGCGCGCTGAAGTCGAACCACTCGAGCCTGGCCTCGACCCGTATGGTGGCGCCGTTTACAACGGCGTAGCCCTTGCTGAGGATTTCGAAACCGGGCGTGTTGGGCGCTTGGAAAGAGGGGAGGAATATGCCGTTTTTCCTGCTAGACGCGATCCGTTTAAAGTAGTAGAGAGCCGCCCCGCCCTTTAACATGCCGGCCGGCGTGATGATTATGGAGGGCTCTTCCATGGCCCCCTTCCTGACGTATGTACTGGGCACCTCTATGGAGATGTCCAGCGCCTTCTTGTAGAGGTTGGGGTCTCTCAACAGATGGGGATACCTCCCGACGATTTGGTTTATCTGCCTCGCGAGACCGTCCACGTAGATCGGGTAGCCGTCCACGCCGTGTTTCACCAATGTCAACAAGATTTCCTGCGCCCTGCCCAGGGCAAAGGACGGTATCAACGCGCTACCGCCTTGCTCCAGCACCTCCTTCACGGCCTGTACAAACTCTCTTTCTAGTTTTTCACGCGGGGGGTGGTCCGTGGATGCATATGTAGCTTCCATAATAACTACGTCGGGGCTTCTAGGCAAGTTGTAGACGTCGGCCCCCCTCAGCAGATTGGTGTCCACCGTGTTGAAATCTCCCGTGAAGACCACGGTGTACCCCTCAATCTCTATAACACCTATAGCGCTTCCGGGTATGTGGCCAGCGTTGTACACAGTCAAAACGGCGTCGGCGCCGATCTCCATGGGCTCTCCATACGTGAGAGGTATGGCGCTTGACATCGTCTCCCTAACCTCCTCCTGCGTGTAGGGCAGGTAGTAGCCAGACAGCTTAATGGCGTCAGTATACATCAAATCGCTGAGCTCCATCGTAAGGGGCGTCGCATAAAGCGGAGTCTTAGTCGACACGTAGAGAGAAGGAAGCGCACCGCTGTGGTCCAAATGCGCATGGCTGAGGAAAGTCGCAGTTAGATCTCTAGGACGCACATGTAGCGGGAATACGGGCTTATCCTGTGCGTCGAAAGACACGCCATAGTCCAGCAATACGCCGTTAGAGGCGGTTCTGATAAATACCGCAAGCCTGCCGACCTCGCCGGCCCCACCCAAGAATTTCAAACGCACGCCAAACCGCGACTGGTGGGATAAAATATTTTTTACCTACCCATGGAGACTCCGTGGAGGAGGTCAGAAGACGCATTGAGAGGCTGATCGAGATAAACGCTCGTATCCTCAAAGAACTCGAGGAAATTAACAATGCGCTGACGAGGGACGATAAGCGTAGATAAACTTTAAATATGGCCTACCTAAAAGCGCCCTATGCCGTTTACTACGTCTGCGCAACCTAGGAAACAGAGGCGGAGTCTCTACGGCGCACCTCCGCATCTACGGCGCAAGTTGCTAAACGCCAAGCTGTCGCCCGAGCTTCAGAAGAAGCTAGGAGTAAAGCGGTTGCCAATAAGACGTGGAGACACCGTGTTGATAATGAGAGGGGACTTCAAAGGAGTCACAGGAAAAGTCGTCAGAGTAGACCTCAAGCGAGTTAGGATATACGTCGAAGGCGCTACCAGGACCAACAGCAAAGGCCAGACTGTGTACTACCCGATACACCCGTCGAAAGTTATGATAGTAGACGTCGACACGTCAGATAAGGCTAGACAAAAAATAGTAGAAAGAAGAAAGAGGTAGGCTATGGTGCACCTACGCAGAACCCTCGCCCCATATTGGTGGCCTATTCCGCGTAAAGAGGGGGGAGTTTGGGTCATTAGGCCTTCTCCAGGGCCGCACAGCCTTGCATATTCTCTGCCTTTGGCCTTAGTAATTAGAGATGTGTTGAAATACGCCAAGACGATGCGCGAAGCCAGGTACATAATATCTAGAGGCTACGTAAAGGTTGACGGAGTAGTTAGGCGAGACTACAAATTCCCGGTGGGATTAATGGACGTGGTGGAGATCGTGCCCACGGGTGAGGTCTACCGCGTGGTTCCGGACGAGAACAGATACTACGCGTTGCTACCCATATCTCCGCAGGAGGCCGCCCTAAAGTTGCTAAGAGTAGAGGGCAAGAGCGCCGTAAAGGGCGGGAGACTTCAGCTACATTTCCACGATGGCAGAAACCTGATAGTCCCGCAGGACGTAGGCCGGCAGATCAAAACCTTCGACACGGTCCTCTACGACCTGCAGAACAAAACCATAAAGGCGCATATCCCGCTGAAGCTGGGAAGCGTGGTTGTGGTTACTCACGGTGGCAACGTCGGCTTCTCTGGTCAGCTATACGAGGTTGTGTGGACGCTTAAGCGGAGGCAATCTGTGGTCGCCATAAAAAGAGGCGAGGATATAAAAAGGACAATTCTGAACTACGTGATGGCGGTGGGGACAGAGGCGCCTGTTATTAAGATAGCTCCCTAATCCGCGGGAGGCTTTTCCTCGGCATACGCCTCAGTCATCTTCTTTGTCAAAAGTCTCTCCTCAGCCTTCCAATACGCCTCGCCGTAGTAATCCAACGCCTTCCCAATGTCGCTGAGGCTAATGGCTACGGGCTCATATATCCTCACCACGCCCCCCTCCACGACCCACCCCTCTACGATGCCCCCCATGGCCCAGTCGTACTTCGCATTTATCACATACCGCCTCTCAAAGGAGGGGCTTCGCACCTTGATATACACGGTCGCTATCCCGAACTCCGTGAAGAACCTGGAGACGACCTCTCTGTACTTCTCACCGGCGCGGGGCGAGGGGACTCTCTCAAGATAAATTATGTCATCGCGCCGCAGATCCTCCTCTAGTTGCTGGAGAAGTTTAGTAACTGGTTGACCGGTCCTTTCGAGTCTCATAAAGCATATGACTTGTCGTGTTTTTATATGTATATTAATAGAGCCAACAAGCCGCGTAGTGGCCGTTCTTAACCTCCATAAGTTTCGGCTCCTCCTTGTCGCATTTGTCTTTTATGGCGTATGGGCATCTGGGGTGGAAGCGGCAACCAGCCGGAGGGTTGAGTAGGCTCGGCGGCTCGCCCGGCGGGACTTTTCTCAGCTTAAACCTATTGGTGGGGTCTGGGTCCGGTAACGCCTCTATAAGCGCTTGAGTGTAGGGGTGTAGCGGCTCTTTTATCACGTCTCTGAAAGGTCCGTACTCCACCATCTTACCTGCGTACATGACCAAGATCTTGTCGGCGAGGTACTTGGCTGTGGCTATGTCGTGTGTGATGTACATCATCGTGATCCCATATTTAGCCTGTAGAGAACGCATGAGCGAGAGTATCTCCGCGCGTATTGAGACGTCAAGCATGGACACAGGCTCGTCGGCGACAATAAACTTCGGCCTCGTTATAAGCGCCCTGGCGATGCCCACGCGCTGTCTCTGGCCCCCGCTTAGCATATGCGGGTACTTCCTGAGGAAGTCCTCAGGCGGCACGAGCCTGACCTCCTCCAACGCCCTAACCACAAGCTCAGCTCTCTCCTTAGGGGGGACTCCCCTGAGTATAAGCGGTTCCTCTAGTATATACTGCACCGTATGGTACGGGTTCAGCGAGCTGAAGGGGTCTTGAAACACCATAGCCGTGGAGAACCTATACCACCTAAGCTCTGACTCGGGCGTATTTGTCACGTCTTTTCCCTCAAATATTATCCTGCCGGCGGTGGGCTTGACCAGCCTTAGGATAGTCCTCCCCAGCGTGGTCTTGCCGGAGCCTGATTCCCCGATGACCGCAAGCACCTCTCCCTTCTCTAACGCGAAGCTGACGCCGTCGACGGCCTTGACATATCTCATAGGGCTAAACAAGCCCTTCTTAACTGGAAACCAAGTCCTTAATTCCTGAACCTCTAGCAACGGCATATCAATACAACCAGCAGGCCACCTCGCTCCCGTCTATTTGTTTCGTCTGCGGCTCCTCCTTGTCGCATTTGTCTTTTATGGCGTATGGGCATCTGGGGTGGAAGCGGCAACCAGGCGGAGGCGTGATAAGGCTGGGCACATCTCCCGGGATGTACTCTATGGACTTCTCCTCGCGCAACGTGGGCATCGCCGCGAGTAGCTTCTGGGAGTAGGGGTGTTTCGGCTTCCGGAAGAAGACATCGGCAGGTGCCACCTCCACAAGCTTCCCTGCGTACATCACCCCGATTTTATCGGCGATTTCAGACGCCAGAGCTATGTCGTGGGTAATGAGTATATAGGAGAGGTCGAATTTTGTTTTAAGCTCCTTCAGGAGGTTCATTATGTTGGCCTGAGTTATCACGTCAAGCGCCGAAGTAGGCTCGTCAAGAATCACAAGCCTCGGCCTCATCATAATAGCCATCGCTATAACTACCCTCTGCTTCATCCCGCCAGACAGCTCAAAGGGATATCTCATCAACACGTCCTTGGCAAGACCCACGGAGCGGAGGGCCTCCTCGGCTATCTTCACGGCCTCCTCACTAGAGAGGCCCAGGTGCAGAACCAGCGGCTCAATCATCTGGTCCTGAACCCTCAGTATCGGGTTCAAGGCGTTCATAGATGCTTGAAACACCATAGAAATCTTCTTCCACCGTATCTTCCTCCTGATCTCCTCTTCGCTCATTTTCGCCAAATCCACAACGCCCAGCTCCTCGTCGTAAAACAAGATCTCGCCCCCCGCCTCGGCCACGTTGCGCGGAAGAAGCCTAATTATCGTGAACGCGAGAGAGCTTTTGCCGCTTCCGCTCTCGCCCACAAGGGCCATCGCCTCCCCCTTGTTTAGCCTGAAGGATATTCCGTCAACCGCCTTCACGGTGCCTCTAGATGTGCTGTAGTACATCTTTACATTGCGTAACTCCAGCAAAGGAGGCATAGACCACTCTAAATAACACTATATATATTTACCGCTTCACATCGCCTATGGAAATAGTTGTCGCAGGTAATCCCACCGTGGATATAATCCGCACGGCAAGCGGAACCTCCAAGAGATACGGCGGCTCCATACTATACATCTCTCTTGCGCTCGGCGCTTTAGGCGTGAGGGCAAAAGCCGTAGGGGTAGCCTCTGGAGAAGTTGCGACAGAAGTGGGACAAATTCTTCGTAGCATGGGCACGACGCCCCAGCTGGAGGAGGCAGAGGCCACAACGACGTTTGAGCTCGACTACAGAACCAAGCCGAGGACTGTGAAGCTCGTGAAAAAACCGGAGAGAGGGATAAGAAAGGTGGAAGGCGACATAGTAATCCTCTCGCCGGTCTACGACGAACTTAGAGACGCAGAGGTAAAGGCGAGGAAAGTGGCGGCTGACCTCCAGGGATATCTACGAGCACGCCTGCCGTTGCCAGCCGCTGACTTGGTGCACTTTTCCTATGACGATATACAGCTCACCGTAGGAGAACTTGTGGAGTTCGCAAAGAGGTGGCCCGCTGTGGTGTATACGCTGGGCGAAGATGGCGTCTACGTTTTACAACAGGGGAGAGTTCACCATATAAACAGCGCCAAGGTCCAGACCGAAGACGTCACGGGAAGCGGCGACGTATTTCTCGCAGTTTTAGTCTACTTCCACCTCCTAAAGGGGCTCGGCTTGACCTCCTCCGCATGCGAAGCCAGTAAATATGTGGCCGGCTTCTTAGCTAGGAGGGTAGTCACCAGATACGACTTTGACTGTGTTATACGAGCTGTTCCAGTGTAGCTATCCTCTTTAGGATATCTGTTCTAGTCACGATGCCCACCAGCCTTTCTTCAGAGTCTACGACTAACAGCCGCCCGATGCCGCTGGAGACCATCAGCCGGATCGCCTCGTGGATATCCTCATCTTCATGAATCGTAGGCGGGTTAGGCGTCATGACGTCTCCAACCCTAGCCTCGAGATTGCAGGAGGATATGGTTTCCATGACTTTAGACGCCATTAAGAGACCCACCGGTCTTCTATCTTCGTCAATCACAGGAACACCCCTGTATCTCTTCTGGACAAACAGTTGGACGTAGGACTTCAGCGGATCTCCCAGCTTAGCTGTCACGGGGTTTGGGGTCATTATGGACCTCACAGTCGTCCTGGGTATTGAGACGATTGAGGTTATCTCAACCAGCGACTCTATGTTTGCTTTAATGATTTTCCCTATAAGAACCAGGCCGCTGGGAAGCGGACCGATTCGAACCTCGCGGTCGACGTAACCCGATACGTCGCCCACCACCCTCATCGAGGCGTAGGGCTTGTCCGACAACAAACCTATTAGGGTGATGTCAAGCGCGTAGCCTATTACGTTCCCCAGGGACGTTATGGGCACCGAGAAGGTTTGCCTAGAAAGCACATCAGACGCTTTTGAAGTCGGTATGTAACCGCCGTGTGGACCCGCCTTGCTTACCACAAGCCCCATCGACTTGAGGATCGAGAGCATGTTACGCACATACCCTTCGTGTATGCCTAAGACGTTTGCGATATCTTTTGACTTAACAGGCGCAGCTTCTTTGGTATATAGTTCCACAAGCGCCTTAAGTACATTATATACAGAGTCGGAGAGGGTGGTCATCGTTAATAAATAGTTCGTAGATATAAAAACATATCAGCCTCGGTAAGATGCAGAAAATTACCCAATCAGCGTCGGTCTCCCGTTCACAAGATCCCCAGACCGTTTTTCTCATCACACTCAAGGCAAAGAATTTAACTAACGTTTATAAAGCAAATTGATCTACGCCATAATGTCGGCGCTAATTATCGACAGTGTTGACCCCCTCATAAAGGAGCGGCTGGAGCACATAGGGATAAAAGTAGATCTGCGACCTGGGATTTCGCGGGAAGAATTAACAAAGATAATAAAAGATTACAACATTTTGATCTTCAGAGGAAGGTTAAAAATAGACAAGGAAATAGTCGATGCGGGGGCCAATCTGAAGATTTTGGCAAGATACGGCGTGGGCCTAGACAACGTAGATGTGGAGTATGCAATAAAGAGGGGCATCGCAGTAGTCAGCGCTCCACATGCCCCAACCCAGAGCGTGGCTGAGCTAACCCTTGGCCTCATGTTGGCGGTGGCTAGACGGATCCCCCTCCTCGACGCCAAGGTGAAAGGAGGCGAGTGGCCAAAAGGCAAATATGTCGGAATGGAGCTAGGTGGGAAGACCCTAGGGGTTGTAGGGTTCGGAAGAATTGGAAGAGCGGTGGCGCATATGGGCCGCGGCATAGGCATGAAGATACTGGCGGCGGATGTGATAGACGTGAGCGCGGAGGTTGAGAAGTTGGGTGGCAGACAGATGCCGCTTGAGTACCTGCTGAAGGAAAGCGACGTCGTTACTATACACGTGGCGTTGACCCCCGACACCTACAGGTTGCTCAACGCAGAAAGGCTGGCACTGCTTAAGGACAACGCCATATTGATAAACACCAGCCGGGGGGAGGTGATAGACCACGAGGCGTTGTTACGACACCTAGACAGGCTGTGGGGCGTCGGGCTTGACGTGTTGCCCGAGGAACCCCCCAAGAGCCCACAGCTGAAGAAGCTGATAAGCCACGAAAAAGTCGTAGTTACGCCACATGTAGGCTCTGAAACCCACGAAGCCATGAGAAGGCTCGCGGAGGAGCTCGCCTCAAACATAGAAGAGGTCATTTCGAGGATAAGGCTATGAAGTACCTAACGCCGGGCCCCGTCCAGTTGCCTAAATTTGTCGTGGAGGCAATGGCGAGACAGCCGCCTTTTCACAGAGGCGACGAGTTCAAGAAGCTCTTCAAGTCTGTTCTGGAGAAGCTCGGCGCCTTGTACCCATCCAAGCCGATCGTGATGCCTGGAACAGGCACGTTGGCTGTAGACACCATGATATACAACTACGTAAATCCAGGCGAGAAGGTGTTGGCCCTTGTCTACGGCGAGTTCGGAAAAAGAGCTGTGGAGACGGCGAAAATCAGAGGGGCAAACGTGGTTGAGGTAGAGCGCGACGCGCCGCCGGCTCCAGACGAGGTGGAGGACATGCTGAGAAAAGATCCGGCTATAAGAGCCGTGCTGTTAATACACAACGAGACCAGCACCGGTATTGCATATAAACAGATGAAGAAGTTGATCGACGTTGCGAAGGCATACGGCGCGTTGCTTCTTGTAGACAGCGTATCGGGGTACCCCGCGGAGCCGCTTCCCCCAGGCGTCGACGTGGTGGCAACGGCATCGCACAAGGCGTTGCTGGCGCCGCCTGGCGCCTCGATACTCTACCCAGCCTCAGAACCCAGGTCAACCGTCGGCGTGCCACCCTCGATGGACCTCAGGAAATTCATAAAGTCTCTGGAGCACCTAGAGACCCCCTACACCCCTCCAATCCCCATACTCTTCGCGTTAGACGCCTCCCTCAGCTACATCCTAGAGCTTGGGGCTAGGTACACAGACCTACACAGAGAGAGGGCTGAGTACCTATACTCGGCGCTGAGTCTGAAGCCAATTCCGCCGCCCGAGACGCGTAGCGTTACAGTAACCGCGTTTCACTGTGAAAAGCCAAAAGAGGCGATCTCAAAACTGAGGGAGAGAGGCTACGTCGTGGCGGGCGGCATGTATAAATACAGAGACCGCTCCATCAGGATAGGAGTTATGGGTGACATAACGATTGAAGATCTAAAAAAGGTCGCGGAGGTTATAAATGGTTTGGCTTGACGAGGCAAACTGCAAACTCTGCATAATTACATCGAGGACGGGGGACCTAATAAGGCTACACAGGCCGGATAAGCTACCAGAGATCTTAAACGAGCTTTCCACGCTTATCCAGCAACCCAGCAGAAGCGAGGCTTTCTCCCTCAGCTTCCAAAAGGTGACGAGGCTGGTGGGCGTAGCAGATCCGTACAGGGATTACAAGGAGAAGCTTACAGCTGTGGGTAAGCGGGTTGCAGAGGCCGTCAAGCAGAGGCTGCAACAAGTCTCGTGGGATCTGAGGACGGCGTTAAGAATAGCCGCGGCGGCCAACATTGTGGACACAAGCGTCTTGGGCTATAGACCTAAGAAGCTGGAAGAAGCCGTGTGGGACCTCCCAGCTATAGAGGAGTATGTGGAGATACCTCATGCCGTATACTACGTGTTTGACAACGCAGGCGAGGCGCAGATTGACCTCGTGGTGGCCGAGGCCCTGGAAAGAAACGGCATCAAGCCAACCTTCGTGGTACGTTCAGAGCCATACGAAATAGACGTGCTGGAAGCTGACCTAGCAAGCTACAAGGTTATAACTACGCCGGGCAACATCTCCCCTATACGCTGGCTTAAAGACGGCTTTATCCTGGCGAAGGGCATCGCCAACTTTGAGGCCTATATGGAATGGGGCTCGTCGCCTGCGCTTCTGCTGTTTAGAACGAAGTGTGACGTGTTATCCCGCCTCTTCTCAGTGCCGAGGAACTCCCCCGTTGTGCTGAGCGGCAGACGGGCAAGGGCTATTACCCTGTTACAATAAGCTTCACGGGAATGCCGTTTTTGTACTGAACCGTGACCCTCAGCGACTCAAGGCCGCCTTCTCTGATGACAGATTGAGCAACCTCCCGCACTTTTTTCAAGACGCTGAGAAGATCCACCATGTGTTTGTACGACTCATCCAAAATCTCGTACTTAACTAGGGGGTTGGGGTCCACGTAAAGCTGAAAACCGGTGATCTCCAGAGGTGCACTCCTCTCGCTACTCCCGCCGCTGAATCTCTTCAGAAGCTCCTGGAGTCTTCTGTACCGCTCAAGTGAGGGTTTGAGCCCCTCGAGCTCTGCCCCCACGGCCTTGACTAGGTCCTCTAGCTGTTTTATCTGCGCGTCGAGCTCCGAGAGAAACTGCCCAGCGTCGCTGAACGTTTTCACGGAGTATATGTCCATATAATCCGGTCTTCTCTCTGTTTATAAGCACATCGCTTAAGTAATCCACGGGTTTTTCCTCACCAAATCGCCGTCGTATGTATTAATATGTATTTCGTACCCGCCTCTGCCCAGCCGTGCCCGTATGCAGTCAGATACGTCGGTGTAGCGCCGTCTTTTAATCACGTAGACCCTAGACCTCTGCACAAACGGCCCCACAACCTCCTCGCCCACGTACTTCTCGATGAAGGCGTCGACGGCGTCGTCGTAAACAGGCGGACCCCTGTGCAACACATACTGTGGGAGCTCCACCTGCTCCAAGACGTAGACAAGCGAGACGTAGGTCTTCTCGTCGCTTTCAACCCCCCATCGGAACACCTTAAACCCGCACTCCCTAAGCCACTCATACAGCGCCCTTCCCACCCTCTTATACCTCCCCCATATCGTGTCAGGCGGCTCGTTGGGATAAGGAAACACCACCTCCACGGTGTTAAGCCGGAGAAAGGCGCCGGGTTGCGGCTGGAAGTAGGATAGGGAGGGTCTCTTCAGAAAACGCCTTGTTGCCAGTATGAAAGTGGACATGGAAGTCAATGAGACCGCCGCCGCTACGTTTCTGTTGGGATCCACTGGATCTACCACCACGAGAGGCGCCTTGAACCTGGTCTTTACGTCTGAAAAGGCAATGAGGGTCTTGTAGGGCTTCCACCGAGCCGCCGCGTTTATCACGTTAAGAAATGTGCCGTAATACGCCACCAGCAACTCGGCCAAATACCCAGAGAACCCCTCCACCCTTATTTCAGCGCCGTAGACCCCTATCGTCTTGAGAAATAGCTTTAAAATCCTCACGTCGCGCCTCTGTACTTCGTGTAGCCTCTCTGCGAGGAATTTGTGATGGAGAGGCGATCGGTCGGCGGCGGTGATAGGCCGCTCCCCAAACCCGATCTTGTAACACGGAACGACGTCTACCTCGTATCCCTCTAAGAGAAGCGTGAGATAGGGGTGCTGGGCATACCGCCTAACCCATGGGATCCTCCTCTCGGTAAAGAAGCGTGCCAAAAAGCTTACAACGTCTTCGGGCTTTATGTTTCGGTCATTAAGAACGACGAAGACGTCAACATCTCGCTGACCTGGTAGCCAGGTGGCGCGCGCGGCGGAGCCGTATACGTCTACTTCGGCGTCAACTCCGTACGTTCTGACGGCCTCGGCCACGAGGAATCGCGCACGTTGCGCAACTTCCCTCACTTTCTGCTTCTCCTCCTCGCTTGGCGTTGCCAGCTTATAGGCCTCTCTAAGTACCTCCTCTATCACGTAAGAGGTTGTACAAAAAGATCGCTATAAATAGGCCCTCTTGGCGTTAGCACAGACTTCTTCAGCTTTATCTTATCCACAGTCACAACCCCGAACTCAACCCCTCTGTAACGCGTTACAAACCCCCGCAACTTCTCCACGTTGCGGCCGGACTTTATCCTACCTATGGTCAAATGTGGCGTGAACTCCCTGTCCTCCTCACGCTCGGCGAATTTATCCACGGCCTCTCTCACCACATTCGCCAGCCTCACCAGCTGCTCTGCGCCTTGAGAAACGCCGATCCACAACACCCGCGGTCTGGACAGGTCAGGAAACACGCCGACGTCGGACAGCTTTATCTGGAACTTACTTATCTTGACGCCTGCAAGAGCCTTAACGACGTCGCTTATCCTGCCCTGCGGGATCTCCCCCAAAAACCTGAGAGTTACATGTAGATTCTCCCTCTCCACGAGTTTTATGTCAAGACCAAGTTGCGCAACCTCTCTCTGTACCTCCTCAATCCTCCTCACCACGCCCGGGTCGTCTATATCCACGGCGATAAAAGACCTGACGAAGCTCATATCCTAAGGCGGTAGGCCCATTTGGCAAGCAGGTCACAGTTATGAGGCGCTATGAAGCTAACCCCGCATTTATCCGAGTAGGGGCAGTAGGTACAGGGAATCGACAACAGAAGCCTCAGCTCCTCGGGAAGAGCCTCGAAATCCACCGCAAAAGTCTCCGTAGCCTCCTCCCGTATTTTACTCAACAACTTATACGCCTTCTCGGTCAGCCTAATCACGTAGACACCTCTTTTGTTGCCTCCCACTCTCTCCCGGGCGATAAGCCCCCTCTTCTCAAGTCTGGCCAGAATCGGGAGCCCCGTCTTGCTGTCTATGCCTATGTACTTCCAGAGATTTCTTTGCTGGTAGCTTCCGCCAAGTCTCTCTAATCCCTGTAGAATTTGTACTTCCACCTCGGTAAGCACCTCTGACTCCTCCGTAAATTCCTGAGCAGCCACAGGCAGAGACCGTACCCCTCTTTAAAAAGATTAGCTATATAGTCACCTCAACATACAGCGCCTCCGCCAGCTCTTTCAAAAGCTCCCTGACAGGCCCCTCGGTGGAGTCCGCGGCCTTTGCCAGCTCCTTCTGCGTTATCTCCACGCCGGCCATGTAGCAAGCGTAGAAGACCGCGGCTGCCGCAAGCACCTGCGGCTTTCTGCCGTTTCTAATACGTGGCAATGAGATTATATACCGCAGTATGTCCACAGCTATGCGTTGCACCTCAGCTGATTTCTCGTCGCCTATGCCCAGAGCAGACACTATCTTAGGTATGTATATCCTCGGATCTACGCGCGGCGGCTTAATGCCTAGCTTGTTGGCAACGCCTATCAGCTCCATATATGCAGACACGAAGGTAGACCTATTCACCCCCAGGTTCTCAATTAGACTTTTCAAAGTGATGGCGGCAACGCCGTGTCTCTTCAGGGTGAAGTAAAGAGCCGCGGCGTAGCTCTCCAGCCTAGGCGCTCTGTACCCCGCGTCGTACAGCTTCTTATAAAGCATCACAGTCTCCTCAATGACGGCCTTAGGCAGGTTTAACTTCTGCCTAGCCGCGTCGAGGAACTCCCTGATGTCGGTTTCAACACGTTCAAGAGGCGTCGACATCGGGCGCGCGAACTTCTTCAGACTCAGCGCCTTGAGCTTATTGATGATCTTCACGTTGCCGTATTCAATATCTCCTAGCGCGGAGCCTACGGGGCCTGAATACGCCCTTGAGGATTCGGGTCTCCTCCACTCTGGCCCTAGATCCGCCACCCCCTCTTTTATCACCGCTCCGCAGTTTTTACATATCACCTGCCCCCGCTCGTAGTCCACGACAACTTCGTTAACAGCACCGCAGACTGGGCATTTATATTCCTCTATCTCAAAAATCAGCCTCCTGGTCATTTCCTCCTCCGCTTATCTAAGTCATGCGGCTTCACGTATAGAGGTTGGCCCACCACGGTTTCGTCGCGTTCAACAGGCTTCACCAGTCCGTATGGGTTTTTCACGTTTCCTATCACGTCGTATAAGACGCCGACTTTTTTCATTGTGTATGTGTATACATTGACGTAGAGGGGGGGAACCTCGCTGAGCTTCACTACGAGGTTCCCGAGACGTGAGTAATGAAGAGTAAGACCAATACGCTTCATTAAAGCTACTGTAGGCCCGGCTTAATAATGGTTACCTCCTCCAATACCTGGGTAATACAACACAAAGAAGATTAGGGTTGAGATTTATAAACCCCAGTATTATGGGGAGCCGTGAAGCTAGGCGCGTTCTACAAGGGGACCGACTTAAAAAAGCCCACAGGCGGGAAGAAGAGAAAAGTCCGCAAGACGAAGAAGAAGGCGCTGGGCGGTGGGCCTCCGCAGATACCTAAGCTGGGCGAAAACGACGTAAGATATGTGGAGAGAGTCAGAGGGGGGAACATAAAGGTGAGGATAAGAGAGGTGAGATACGCCAACGTATACATGCCAAAAGAGAAGAAGCACGTTAAGGCCAAGATACTCTCCATAGTGTCCACCCCGGCAAACCCCGACTTCGCAAGACGCAACTTCATAGTTAAGGGGGCTGTGATACAGACAGAGGTCGGCAAGGCAGTCGTCACCTCTAGGCCTGGACAAGACGGAGTTGTAAACGCCGTATTCGTAGGATGAAAAAGAAAGGGGGCAGAATCCTCTGGCTTGTTTACCTAGACTCCTCCATCTCACGGTCCAGGGGTAGAATACTCCCGCGGAGCCAGTCGGTGAACAGACCCACGCTCCAGGAGGTTGCCCAAGCCCTCGAGAAGCTGGGGTACAAATACCAAACATTTCCAGACAAGAAATTTCCAGCCCTCTGGTTCGAGGAGAAGCTACAGGGCTACGTGGTGGTTGAGACGGAGGAGGAGATAAGAGCCGTGGCCGCGAAGGTGGCCGAGGAAATCAAAAAACAGAGAAGGTAATGTACACAGTGTTTTTCATAGGCACGGCGGGCTCCGGCAAGTCCACTCTCGTGTCTGCGCTCTCCACCTGGATGGACGACCAAGGCTACGACGTTGGGATAGTCAACTTAGACCCCGCGGCTGAGTACCTGCCCTATGTGCCGGACATAGACATCAGAGACAGGATAAGCGCCAGGAAGATAATGAAACAGTACAAGCTCGGCCCAAACGCCTCGATAATAGCCGCGGTAGACATGGTGGTGACGGAGGCTGAGAGGATTAAAGAAGAGATGGAGGTAGTCGGCGCGCCCATTTACTTAATCGACACGCCGGGGCAAATGGAGCTGTTCGCCTTCAGACAAAGCGGCGCGTATCTCATCCAGAAGCTCTCAGACGTCCACTCCCTGGTGGTCTACGTGGCGGACGCGGTGTATGTCCAATCTATCGACGGCTTCGCCACCACCATGCTCCTCGCACTTTCAAGCAGGATAAGATTCAGGAAGCCGCAGATACTGGCGGTAAACAAGGCCGACCTACTCCCCGAGGAGGCCCTGACCAACATAATCAACTGGGCCGAAGATCCAGACACGTTGCTGGAGTCCATAGACCTGCCCACGTATGAGAAGGAGATTCTACGCTCCATAGCAAACATGGGCGGCTTCGTGGAACCGCTCTTCGTCTCTGCAAAGACAGGCGAGGGCCTAGACAAACTATATTACCAAATCCAATTACACTACACAGGAGGAGAAGACGCTCAGCTACCCCCCTGATAGGGCCTTAGGTGGTCCGCCGTGGTGATTATGATCTTCTTCTTGTCGCCAAGGTAGGTCTCTACGACATATGCCTTTCCTCTAACGCCAACGACGACGCCCACCTTACCCTGGTAACGCCGGTGAGGCGCGGTGGATATGAAGGTGGGATCTATGTCTATCACAACCCTGTCGCCTGGCTTATACTCATAGAGAAGCCGAGACAGCCCAAGCATCCCGCGTTCCCTCGGCTTCTTACTAAGCAACTTCCTCGTCTTATAGCGGTACCCATGGGTCCTCTTAACCATGCGCCTACAGAACCAGGCAGTTATTAAAATTTTCGGCGGAGCAAGAGACGCATAAGTTAAAAACGTGAGATATATACAGACGAGTGAGCGTAAAGAAGATACGCAGATCAGAGGAGATAACAAACGCGAGGGCCCTCAAGATACTCAGAGAGCTGGCAACCTCTACGCAGCTCTCCGAAGAACAGAGGAAGACTCTAGACTACCTAGAGAAGGTTGTGAAAAGAGACGCTGAGGATGCTGAGGCGTTGGTGAGGCAGTTAATGGAGAAGTTCGGCTTCGCACGCGTCACAGCCATCCAGCTGGTAAACCTCTCGGTAGAGAGCCTCGAGGAGCTTAAGACCGTGCTCTCATACCTAGAAAAAAGAGAATATGCAGACAACGAGCTAAGAGAAGTCCTCAAGCTCCTCACGGGGCAATGAAAAGCAGAAAGGAGGAGTACGCATATGTAATCGACATACTGCCTCCAGAGGTTGCGCTGTATAAGCTCCCTCCGAAGATACGGAGGGACTTCCCACACGACGTCTCATATGCCCACCTAGTCGGCGAGGACCACTTCGCCCTCCTAGAGGTTACGTTGAAAAAAGGCGTTGCCGTGGACATAGGCGAAAGGGTATACGTGGGCCCCGGCACCAGAGACAAAGTTGATAAAATCGTCCGTCGTATAAAATACGACGACCTCCAGCCGCAGGGCAGGGAGAACCTGCGCGTAGTGGTGAGGAAAATCGTCCAGCAGAGGGAAGAATTCTTCATCAAGTGGTTTAACACGGCCGGCCCCATCACGTTAAAACTACATAGCCTAGAGTTGCTACGGGGCGTCGGCAAGAAGAAAGTCCAGGAGATACTAGACGAGAGAAAGAAAAAACCCTTCTCGTCCTACGAGGATGTAAAACAAAGAGTAGGGATAGACCTAGTGGAGCTTCTCACAGACAGAATACTGAGAGAAATCGCGGGAGAAGACCCCTACTATATATTTGCAGCGCCGCCCCCGGCGCAGACTACTTAACCCTGACGATCTTAAAGCGGTCAAGGATCTGCCACACCTCAACTTCGGCGCCCGGGGCAAGCCTGCCCTTCGCCTCTTCCTCCACATATTTCATGGGGACTTCGACGGTCTTGTAGTCTCTCATATCCATCAACTGGATTACGTCACCGGAGATAGAGAGCACCTGTGCCGTAAACTTCTCGATTATGGGCACCTCCACTTGGGCGTCCACGGGGAGGCTCAGCGTCCGTTTAGAGCCGTCAAATACGCCCACAGCAACTATGCGGGCCTTTGCACTACCGTGCTTGCCTGTCTTCGACTTTTCAATCTCTACAACTCTACAGGGCTCGCCGTCAATAACCACGTAGGAGCCCTCTTTGAGCTCACCTGCCTCTACGTACTTAGTCGACATGACCCCCTCAAGGTTCGAATATATAAACTTTAGACACAAGCATATCTCAACACCTCGCGGCACTTGGGAATGTCTGCCGGTATCTTGGGCACGGCCTCTGCGATCACCTTCTTTATTATGCCGATCTTCTCTATCATCCTCTTCTCCACAGCCTCGGCCGTCACGGGCTGATGCGGCACCCAGACGTCGTAGTCTGTAACTAGGGCTATAAGCCCGTAGCACACGCCTAGCTCCCTAGCCAGATTTATCTCAGGCACAAGAGTCATCCCAATTATGTCACATCCAAACACCTCGCGCCATATCCGCGACTCGGCCTTGGTGCTGAACCGAGGCCCCTCTATACAGACGTAGCACCCGCCGTCGTGCGTCCTGTTGTACTTCCTCGCGGTTTCTATCAACACCTGACGTATCTCCTGGGTAAAAGGCTCGAGCCCTATAGATATGTGACAAGTCCGCGGGCCGTCGTAGAAGGTGTACTCCCTCCCCTTCGTCATGTCTGCAAACTGGTCGGGGACGACGAAGTCGCCTGGGGCGTAGTCGGGCCTTAGGGAGCCCACCGCGCTGACGGCCACGATGGACCTGACCCCCAGGGCGTGGAGAGCGTATATGTTGGCACGGTAAGGTATCTTATGCGGAGGGTACTTGTGGCCTCTGCCGTGTCTAGGCAGGAAGGCGACGACTCGGCCGGAGACACGTCCTACTATGACGTTGTCGGAGGGGAGGCCGTAGGGCGTGTGCATCTGCACCTCCACCGCGTTTTCAAAAATGCCGGGGTCGTACAGCCCGCTTCCCCCAATTATCCCCAGTGTCGGAAATTCGTCGAACCCTATCTCCTGAGGTGTTTTTGGGGGTTGGGTGAGTTTTACGACCATAAAGGTAATATCTCTTGGCGTTTTAACAGTTGTGGAGGTCTTCGCACCTACGCCGGCGGAGCTGATTAGGAGATACAACGCCAAGAAGCTCCAGGAGGAGAAGTATGAAGTCTCCGCGCTCAACCTGCCTTGGGTCTTTAAACAGGAAGTAGACGTAGTTCTCAAGCCTGGGAGCAGGTATGTTATTGAGGGCGTGCAGGTGGAGGGCTTGGCCCCGCCTTGGGAGGCATATATCACGCTTGTGGATCCAAACGGCGATTTCGGAGTGGGTTTCATAGCGGCTAGGCGGCGGAGGATGTTTAGCTGTGTTTACAAAATTTATTCGAAGCCTCTGGGGCTTCAGCTGGCGCCCTACATCACCATAAAGCCCGTGGAGCTTCTCCTTACGGACAGAGAAGGCATGGTGGAATGTGTAGATAGGATCCTCCGCGCCAGGTGTGTAGCAGTTTTTGTAAACGCCCCGGCGAACTTGCTTCAGAACTTCAAAATTGTGGTAACGCCTATAATTAAGGAGAACGTTTAAATATCCATGAAAAGACTGTGGCTAGAATGGAGATAAAACTACCTGGTCAAGACGCGGAAGACATCATTGACCAGCTGTTAGGCGGTTCTGAAGAGGAAACCTTGATGCAGACGCTCACTAAGGAAAAGGCGCTTGTGAGAATAAGGCTTGAAAACCGGCGGGGCCATTACGTGACTATAGTGGATTTTGGAAACGCCGAAGACGCCAAACAACTCGGCATTAAAGACATGGCGAGGGAGTTGAAAAAGAGGCTGGCGGCTGGGGGGACCATAAGAGACAGCTGGATCGAGATACAGGGGGACCACCGCCAGAAGATAAAGAAGCTCCTGATAGAAATGGGCTTCAAAGAGGACAACATACTCATAGATGAGGGAGTTACCCAGACATAAGATAAGAGAGGCTCTGGAGAGGGGAGACTACAAATCTCTGTCTAGCCTGTGCCTAGAGTTGTTACAGACAAACGACTGGCTGGACTGCTGGAGGAAGATGGAGCAGATAGTGGAGGCAAGCGGGGAATACGTGCTGGCTAAGTTCCTCGCCTCCGCCTACGTCTTGGCGCAGGAGGAGATATACAAAACGCTGTCGCCAGCCACGCGGGAGTTCTTGGCGCGCGACGTGGTTATATGTCTGGAGAAAACGACCCAGGTCATAGCTGACTTATCTCGACGAGGGGGTTCTGGAGATACACGCGCACGGCCAGGTGTCTGAGTACCCTCAAAACCGAGGTTTTTTCCCACTGTTTCTCAGACAGTTTTCCGCTGTTGGTCTTCACCTCCACGGCGTAAACAACTCCGTCTTTAAAAGCGAATAAGTCAACCGTTTTTAACGCCCTTCTGTAAGCCAGCAGCTCAAGGGCGACGGGGCGCAGCGCGTTGAGTAGTTGCCCGTCAAGCGACTCCTCGATGCACCTCTTTAGACAAGGAACATAGATACTGTGTTCTATGGGGGTCGCGACCCTCCCCACCTGCGGGATGCATCGCCCCCTCCAGTAGGTGACGTGGATGTGGCCAGCCTCGGTGGGGACAGAAAGAGTCAACGGCTCCTTTGGCTCTTCCTTACATTCGCCGTTGACCACGCCGTATACAGCGGCGAGTTCTAGGAGGCGGATGAACTCGTCGGGTCTCCACACGGAAAATCCGCGTTGCCTTAGGACAGCCTCGGCGACGCACTCCCCCACCCTTCCCAGCTCTGCTCTGTTCACATCTTTGTGAGGGTTGGGATGCCCAATATGGAGAAGCCGGCCTCCAGCACGGTCTTGACGGCGTTTACAAGTGCAAGCCGGAAGCTCCTAACCGGCTCCTCAGACTTGAGAACGGGCGCTTTCTCGTAGTAGCTGTTGAAGACAAGGGCAAGGCCGTCTAGGTGTTCAGCCACGTAGTCGGGTCTCAATGCGGTGGCCGCCTCCCGCACCACGCCGGGCCACTCGGCGATTTTTACAATAAGCTCCCGCTCCTCGGGAAGCATGTCGTCGGGCATGTTTGCCTTCCCGATATCTGAGGCTTTTTCAAGAATGGAGTAAGCCCTGACGTATGTATACTGCAGAAACGGGCCTGAATTTTGCCTTAGATTCAACACGGTTTCCCACCTAAACTCTATGGGTTTCCTAGGGCTGGTGGAGAGGAAGGCGTACCTCACGGATCCCACGCCGACTCTTTCTGCGATAACACCGGCGACCTCCGGGTTCTTCTCCTTCACCAGAGAGGCCGAGCGCTCTGCGGCTTCGTCGAGTATCTCGTCTAGAGATATGTACTGGCCCCTCCTCGCAGACATCTTAGCCCCTGGCAGATTAACCATCTCGTAGGCATAGTGCACAACTTTCTTGGCGGCGTCCTCATACCCCAGCGCATATAAGATGATGCGGACGTGGGCTTGTTCGTGAGTCTGTTCTGTGGAGATGACGCGTATAACCTTGTCGAACCCCTGCCGCGCCTGCCACAGGGCATATGCTATGTCTCTAGTCACATACAGAGTCGTCCCGTCCGACCTCGTCAAAGTCACGGGGGGTATGAACTTGGGTAAGTCCAACACCTCCCACAGCTTGAAGTCCTCCACGAACTTGTCCGCACGAAAGACCACTGCCCCTCCCCTCGACTCCACGTATTGCGGCCACCTCCTCTTAAGCTCAGAAACTATGTGCACAGCCTCACCTGACCACACGGCGACTTCGCTTTCGTAATCCCACCTCTCTATCTCGATGCCAAGCCTCGCCAGAGTCTCCCTCTGCCCTCTAAGCACCAGGTCCACGACTTCTCTCACTATCCTCTTGGCATCCGGATCCCCCGCCTCGTACCTCCTGTTTAACTCAACCGCCTCGCTCGCGACGTCTCTCTGACCCAGAACCTCCACCAGCTTAGTCGCCAGCTCGCCCTCTGTATCCATCACCCGTTTCAAAACCGCAACCCACTCGTCTATCTCCCTAATCAACTCGCGTCTCCTCTCGTCGTCCTGTTGCTCCGCCAACTCTCTCTTCAGCCTGTTTATCTCAGCGATGGCATTTACGGCGGAGTACACGTGCCCCACCACCAAATCGGGCTTAGCCCTCTGGACGCGTTCATCCACCTCTCTCTTTGCAGCGCTGTATCCTATAGCGGCGTACATAACCTGCACCCCGCAGTCATCCACGTAGAAGTGGACCTTCACCTCGTTACCGCAGAACCGCAACAACCTAACAAGCGAATCTCCCAAAATGGCGTTCCTCCCGTGGCCTATATGCAGAGGATGCACAGGGTTTGCTGAGGTGTGTTCCACGAGGAAAGACCCCACCCTACACTCCTCAGTAAAGCCGTACCGCCTCCCCATCTTCCCAACAGCATCAAACACAAGCTCGGCAACGGCCTTCACGTTTAAATCAGCGTTAAGATAAAGGCCGTCCACTGAAAGCCCTGCAAGATACGTAGCAGGTCTGCCCCTTATAGACTCCACAACCTCCCTAAGCCTGCTTGGGTCAACTCTGTACTTGTGAAACTTGGCAGAGAAGTAGCCATACCGCCTAGTCCTCTCCACCGGCGGCACCTCTCCCAGAGAAAGCGCCCCAGCCACCTCAGCTACTACCCTCTCAAATTCCTCCCGCGGAGACCTTAGAGGATCCACGTATCCCCAAAAAACCGATTATAAATACTTAAGAAAAAGCAATACATGCACTAGTGGAACGTAGAGAGAAGGGGGAGTTTATTTTTTCGCTGAGCGCTTCCTAACCCAAACCAGTTTTCTTGGGTTTCTTCTGTATTTCGTGGCACTTACGAAACATTTCCTGCTACAGTATCTCTGGATTGTGCCATCTGCCTTTACATACATTATACCGTAGCCGGGTAGTATGTCAGTCCCGCAGAAGGAACATTTGTGGATCTTCATCTTGCCGTAATCCTCCTGGCTTCTCTTTCTGTTTCTCTCAGCATTACTATGTCGCCCAGTCTCACGGGTCCTTTTACGTTTCTAGTGAGGACGCGGCCTTTGTCGCGGCCTTCTAATATACGTATCTTTACCTGCGTCACCTCACCAGCGATGCCTGTCCTGCCTAGTATCTGGACGACAAGTCCAGCCACCGCGTCTTCATACGGCGAAAATTTTACCTCCTCAGACATGGGTGGGGCTTGATGCGGCTATATTTAAAGTTTTCCGGCTCAAAAGACTCAGGTTGGCAAACCTAAGAAAACTCGGTATTGACGACTCCGACAAAAGAGATTCACCTCCTGCCAGCGGCGGGTAGCGTTATGGCGTTTAACCCGTGTTTAGCCCTTATCTCGTTGATCTTAGAAATCAGCGCCTCGAGTTCTCCCGCGGCCTGGCCGGCCTCGATCACCACGGCCGCCGCCGCGGACACGTTAATACCGGCGGCTTTGCCCAGCTTCTCCTTAGACGGCACATAGACGTAGGGGACCTTCTTCTCCTCACACAGAAGTGGCAGGTGGGCAACCACCTCAGGCGGGTCGACGTCTTCGGCTATTAACACGAGCTTCGCGAGTCCTCTCTCCACGGCTTTGGTGGTCTCGTTGGTGCCCTTCTTGATCCTCCCAGTTTGCCTCGCAACTGACAGAATCTCCAGCGCCTTCTCAGCAACATCGGCGGAGACCTCAAACCTCACGTAAAATGGCTTCCCCGGCGGCGGGTTGGCGTAGAACGTCTTTGGGTCTACCGTTATCGCCATGGCCCAGAGAAAGAACCGGCTATATAAATATTTATGCTTCTTCGCGGAGTCTCTTTAATACACGGCGGTTCAAGGTCTTGGAAGGCTTCTCGCCGAACACGCCCTGCGGCCTAAACATAAGTACAAGTATTATCGCGACTCCAAAGGCGATGTACTGGAAGAACACGGGATCCACATTCACCACCTGTCTAATGCTCTCCTTATATATGCTTAGGAATCTGTCTAGGGCATAGTAGATGGCCACGCCTGTTAATGCGCCTATGTTGTTTCCCATTCCTCCAATTATCAACATAGCCCATGCGATAAAGGTAAAAAGAGGTATAAACTGACCCATGTTGACGTAATTATTATAGAACACAAGTAATGCGCCTGCGATGCCCGCAAGCGCAGATGCTGTAGCCAAAACTCTTATTCTAAATTTGACGATATCTTTTCCAAATACCCTCGCGGCCGTCTCGGCGTCCCGAATCGCTCTGAGAGCACGGCCAAACGGCGAATTAACCAGTCTCTCCATCACCACGAAGGTGAGTAGTAAAAATAACGAGACGACTGCAAGATAGCCCCAAGACCTGTCACGCCCCATCCATGCAAACGGATCAGGCACAACTGCGCCGAAGACGCCACAGGCAACCGCTGGTGTGTATGTCGTGATAACTCTAACGGTCTCCGCGCTCACTAACAGGAGTATGCCGAGATAATCCTCGCGTAGCCTCAGCGCGGGGCCTGACATGAGAATTCCGAAAACACCTGCAAGAGCCGCGGCGAGGACAAGAGATAAGAAGAAAAACGCCAACCCGTCAAGCGGAGATGCCGCGAATAGCTGGTTAACAACCGCCACGGCTTGGTACTGCTGTGCCGAACAATACAGGTCAACGTTCCCCAACGGGTTGATACCTGCATACATCCACAAGGCAAGTTTTGTCGTTATGCCACCCACGGCTAGGCCGCCTAACGCCAAAAACATCACCTTTCCAAACTGAGGAAGGCCGAGATACCCGGCCTCTAGGTTGAGGCTCAACACGTAAATTCCGTATATGGCGAAGAGGATGGCAGTTTCTCTAAACAGAACAGTG
>Ga0209821_100012_pt1 | contig 52358 bp, 64 predicted proteins | sample SSWtaG_3_FD_184118 | JGI IMG/M metagenome (GOLD analysis project Ga0209821, IMG submission 184118) | Hot spring microbial communities from Sandy's Spring West, USA to study Microbial Dark Matter (Phase II) - SSWTFFsm_matched (SPAdes)... | ecosystem: Environmental > Aquatic > Thermal springs > Hot... | reverse complement strand
CTTATGGGGATAGGAATCACAAAACCTTTGAGGAATCAAAAGAAGAATTACTTGAAGCTATAACCTATGCCTTAAGCAGAGGTGGAAATGTTCTAATACCTTCCTACGCTTTAGAGAGAGCTCAGGAAATCCTATTCGTGCTGAGGGATTTCTACGAAAGCGGTAAGCTTCCAAAATGTCGGGTGTTCTTGGACAGCCCGCTTTATTCAAAAGCCATCCGGAATTTTTCGACGAAGAGACTTACCAGATCTTCCTCGAAAGAGATCCTTTTAAATTTCCTAACCTCTACTTTACCAAGGAAGTGGAAGAATCCAAAAGTATAAACTCTATAACCTCAGGAGCTATCATAATAGCAGGTTCTGGTATGCTGACCGGTGGTAGGATGGCGTCCGGAGTGTAGTTTAGTATTTGTAGGATACCAACCAAAAGGCACTCTTGGAAGAAGAATAAAGGATATACACCATAAACGGCTTTTCTTCCCATTTTTCTTCCCATACGGATCAAAAGGGTCTTCTGGAATGGCTTTCCTTTACACAAAAACCTAAAAAAGTTTTCTTAATACATGGGATTCAAGCCCTACTTACCGGTTTATGGTGAAGTTATAGACCTATAGCAAGCTTTAATCTTCCCAAGATGAAAGTTTTTTTTCGCCGCTTTTAAACTCTACACATTCTTTAAAAACTACATGAGGGCAGACCTTAGCGCAAAATTGATGGTCTATCTCTTCAAGTAATATTTTCAAAGACTGCCCCTTTGAACCAAATATCATGTCCTCTGGAACAACCTTTTTTAAACCAGCCCTTTCTAAAACAGGCATGACAATTCGGTTTATATTACCAAGAGCAGGGGATAGGCCCATGGACTTTATCCTTTGTAGCATTCTTATGAAATTTTCCGCACCCACTGCATCCATGTAGTTGGAAGCTTCCAAGTCTATGAATACAAATTTCAGCCCTCTATCTTTTCTTTCTTGAACTTTTTCTACTATGTAGTTAGAAACATACTCTGCATTTCCAAAGTATATAGACATCTGAGGTCTTACGTATAAGATTTGGGGACATTCCACAAGACCCTCTGCCTCTGCATTCTCAAAGGTTTGAGTTTTGGGATTTCTCGTAATTACCACTATGCGAGGATACATGGTCTTATAAACAAAAGACCCAAAGGCTAGGATGGCACCCATAAGTATAGCCTGCCAAAGCTCCATGATGAAAACGCTTATAAAGGTAAGCCCTGCCACCACACCATCTATAGGGTTTATGTGGTAAAGATGTCTTATCTCTTGAGGTTTAACCAGTGGAATAACTGCGGTTAGTATTATGACCGAGAGGGTTGCCTTCGGCAGGTAATAAAACAGAGGCGCAAAGAAAAGAAGAGTTATAAGTATAACCAAGCTTACCACAGCATGGGCTATGGGAGAAGCGGTTTCAAGCCTGTAGTATAGAGCTGAACGTGAAAAAGAACCGCTTATCGGAAATCCCTGCATAAAACCTGCCACTATATTTGAAAGTCCTTGACCTACTAACTCTTTGTTTGGATCCCACTTGTCTCCCTTTTCTACCGCAAACTTTTTAGCTATAGCTAAGGCTTCCAAAAGGCCTATGGCAGCCACCACTATTGCACCACCCCATAGAGCGGATAGAACTTGTAGGTCTATGGGAGGTAAGCTTATGGGTGGAAGACCCGCTGGCACATCCTCCACAATAGAAACTCCATATCTTCCCTTGAGGTCCAAAAGGTAGGAAATCAGCGTGGTTATCACAACCGCGATCAGAGCACCGGGCATAAGGGGATGTATTTTCCTTGACAAATATATGATTACAAACGCCAAAATGCTCACCATTACTGTGTATGGATTTGTTTGATGGAGCTTTTGGGCTATGTCAGCTAACAGGGAAAATATCTGAGTGCTTTTTGTGGTGCTAAAACCAAGGACGCCACCTAATTGATTTGCCGAAATCACGAGCGCACCAGCGGAGATAAAACCAACTATCACGCTGTGGGATATAAGATCAAGGATGAAGGCAAGTCTAAAAATTCCTATCAAAAGAATAGTTATGCCCACCATAAGGGCTAAAAGTCCTGCCAGCCCTACCCATTCGGATGTTCCAGGCTTGGCAAAAGGTAAAAGGGTGGACGTAACCAGTATTGCTACCATAGCCACTGGGCCCGTCCCCAAAAACCTTGAACTTCCAAAGATAACCGCCACTAAGGGAGCAAGCAACGATGCATAAAGACCATTTATGGGTGGCATTCCAGCTAAAAGGGCATAAGCTTTTGCCTGAGGAACCAAGACCGCTGCAACCGTAAGACCGGCTACTAGGTCTTTTATGAACTTTTCTTTGTTGTATCCATTCAGATAGCCTAAGTTTAAACTAAAAGATTGGACTATACTTTTAGGGCTCACAGAATTAGTATTTTATCATATGATTGCACTCGTAGATTACGGAATGGGAAATTTAAGAAGCGTAGAGAAGGCTCTTGAGTGCTTAGGTCTTAGAGTTCTGAGGACGAGCGATCCGGAGGTCGTAAAAAAGTCAAAAGCGGTTGTCCTGCCTGGTGTGGGGGCTTTCAAAGACGCTATATACAACTTGAAAAAATTGGGACTCTACGGTACAATTCTTTCACACTTAGAGAGTGGAAAACCCTTCTTAGGCATATGCTTAGGACTTCAACTTTTGTTTGAGAGAAGTTACGAGTTTGGTGAAGAGAAAGGTTTTGGGCTCTTAGAAGGAGAAGTTATCCTTCTTCCGCCTACCGTAAAAATACCCCACATAGGTTGGAACCAGATCTGGAAGAGGAAAGACTCCCCAATTTTAGAAGGAATAGAAGATGGCGAATTTGTCTACTTTGTCCATTCTTACAGGGTGATGCCAAAGAGGGATAATGTAATTCTTACTCTGACAGACTATGGAGATTACTTCGTGTCCTCCGTAGAGTACGAAAATGTCTTTGCGGTTCAGTTTCACCCTGAAAAGAGCCAAAAAGTGGGACTTAAACTGTTAAAAAACTGGGCTACGTACAACGGGCTTTTGTAGTTTTAATATTTGTCATAATAAAAAACTTGACAAAAGTGTACTAAACTTTTAAATTAGATACTAACAATTGAGGAGGTGTGAATATGGCAGAGAAGGTAATAGGTATTGATTTGGGAACCACAAACTCTGTGGTTGCGGTTATGATAGGTGATGAGCCGGTGGTAATACAGAATCAAGAGGGTTCTAGATTAACGCCCTCTGTGGTGTCTTGGACTAAGGAGAAGGAAATTCTCGTGGGTGAGCCAGCCAAAAGGCGTGCCATACTGGACCCAGAGAATACAATTTACGAATCCAAAAGGTTCATAGGGAGAAAGTTTGAAGAGGTAAAAGATGAAGCCAAAAGGGTGTCTTACAAAGTGGTGCCTGATGAAAAGGGAGATGCAAGTTTTGAAATTCCCAACTTAGGAAGAACGGTAAGGCCAGAGGAGGTAGGCGCTCAGGTTCTGAAGAAATTAAAAGAGGCTGCAGAGGCATACTTAGGGGAAAAGATAACAAAAGCTGTAATAACAGTGCCAGCTTACTTTAACGAAAGGCAAAGGCAGGCAACGAAGGACGCCGGGAAGATAGCAGGGCTTGAAGTTTTAAGGATACTAAACGAGCCCACCGCTGCTGCTTTAGCCTATGGGTTAGATAAGAAAAGCGACGTAAGGATACTGGTTTACGACTTTGGAGGAGGCACCTTTGACGTATCTATTTTGGAGGGTGGAGAAGGAGTAATAGAGGTAAAGGCTACTGCTGGAGATACCCATCTTGGTGGTGCCAACATAGACGAAAGGATAATGGACTGGCTTATAGAAGAGTTTAAGAGGGAAACTGGCATAGACCTCAGAAAGGACAAAACCGCATTACAAAGGCTAAAGGACGCTTCAGAACAAGCTAAAAAAGAATTATCCTTTAAACTTGAGACCGAGATAAACCTACCCTTTATAACCATAGATCCATCCACCAATCAACCGTTGCACCTACAGAAAAAGCTCACCAGGGCAAGGCTGGAGGAGATGATAAAGGATCTGGTTGATAGGACTATGGAGATAGTTAAAAAAGCTTTGGAAGATGCCAAACTTAGACCGCAGGACATAGACGATGTGGTGCTGGTAGGTGGTTCTACCAGAATTCCGTTGGTGCAGCAAAGAATAAGGGAATTTTTCGGTAAGGAACCTCACAAAGGGGTTCATCCGGATGAGGTGGTGGCAGTGGGTGCTGCCATACAGGCAGGTATCCTCTCTGGAGAGGTAAAAGAAATCCTTCTGGTAGATGTCACTCCCCTTTCTTTGGGTGTGGAAACCTACGGTGGGGTCATGACCGTACTCATCCCCCGCAATACGCCCATACCTTACAAGAAGTGTGAAATCTTTACCACCGCTAGCGATTATCAAACAGAGGTGGAAATTCATGTCTTACAAGGGGAAAGACCGCTGGCTAAGGATAATAAATCGCTGGGTAAGTTCTACCTGACTGGCATACCACCTGCACCAAGGGGGGTGCCAAAGATAGAGGTTTGCTTTGATATAGACGTGGATGGCATACTGCACGTAACTGCCAAGGACTTAGGAACAGGCAAAGAACAATCCATAAGGATTCAACCCTCTTCTGGGCTCACCCAAGAAGACATAGAAAGGATAATAAAAGAAGCTCAAATGCACGAAGAAGAAGACAAAAGGAAGAGAGAACTGATAGATGCCAAAAATCAACTTGATATGCACATCTACAACTTAGAGAAGGTTTTAAAAGAAAACAAAGACAGAATACCGGCGGATCTCGTTTCAGAGGTTGAAAAGGCTATTCAAGAGGGTAAGAACGTGTTTGCCTCTTCTCAGGATATACAGGAAGTGCGCAGAATTACAGAAAAGGTTCTTGAGATTTCCGGAAAACTAGGAAGCTATATCTACCAATCTGCGGAGAAAAAGAGTGGTGAAGGCGGTGGAGATGTGATAGAGGGCAAGACGCTATAAAGGGATTATCTTTATAAACATGTTTTTTAAAGAGCTTGACGAAAGAACAAAGGGTGAGCTAAGGGATTACTTTGAAGATAGGGATTATGCAGTTATTGCTGTGCCAAAAGAGGAGCCCGTAAGGGTTTATGTAATAAAGGCAGACAGGACAGTAGAAACTACAAGGAGAATACACGGACTTGATCCTTACTCTACCATTCGGTTGGGCGAATGGCTTCTGTCTGCCTTGATACTCTCCTCTTTAGTAAAGCACGCCAGCCCTCAGAAGGTTCTTCTGAAATTTACCAGTAAGGAAGAAATTATTGTAGCTGAAGCTGACGGGATGGGAAGGGTTAGAGGGTTTATGAGTTTTGCTTCTCAGGATAACGAGCCAGAAAACATCACTGTTGTTAAAGAGCTTAGAATGGGCACACCTTACACAAGCATAATTCCCGTAGTTAGTAGGGATATTAAAGAGAACTTACTCTATTATTTTGAGCAGTCGGAGCAAATCAAAACAGGCTTAGACATGGCGGTTTTGTTAAACGAAGATGGTTCTGTAAAGCATGCGGGAGCTTATATGGTTCAAACTATGGGAGGTACATCACCAAAGGTGGAAAAACTTCTCCAAGAAAGGATAAAGAGCTTTCCTTCCTATTCTAGCATTTTATCGTTGGGGAGAAGACCAGAGGACGTGGTGGAAGATATTCTTTTTGATATGGAGCCCAGGATAGTGGGTTTAAAGGAGGTTGAGTACTATTGTCCCTGCAACGAAGAAATAGCAAAAGCAAGTTTGAGTCTTTTGAGCAGAGAGGAAATGGAAGAGATTCTATCGGACGGTCCGGCGGAGGTTGTCTGCAAATTCTGTGGAAGAATATACAGGTTTGATAGAGGAGTTTTGTCTTTGTAAAACATACCTGAGTTTTTCTTGCACTTAACCAAATTTTTTATGGTATAATATATAGTCTGACTTATTAAGGAGAGGTGCCATGATACAGAGGCAAAGTTATTGCAACGTGGCTGACAACTCTGGAGCGAAAAAGGTTCAGGTTATAGGCATACCCTATGCGCCGAGGAAGTATGCAACCCTTGGGGATGTGGTTACCGTCACAGTAAAGCAGGCCACGCCCAACAGCCCCGCTAAGAAAGGAAACATATACAGGGCAGTGGTGGTCAGGACCAAAAAAGAAGTGAGAAGACCAGACGGAAGCTATATTAAGTTTGACGACAACGCGGTAGTGCTTCTAAATCAATATGGAGAACCTTTAGGTACAAGGATTTTGGGTCCCATTGCTCGTGAGGTGAGAAACCGTGGTTTTACCAAACTTGCATCACTCGCACCGGAGGTAGTTTGATGGCAGCTAAGATAAAAAAGGGTGATACGGTGGTGGTCTTAAGGGGAAAGGAAAAGGGTAAAACAGGAGAGGTTATTAAAGTCCTGAGAGAAAAAAATAGAGTAGTGGTAAAGGATGTAAACCTGGTTAAGAAGCACTTAAAGGAGATACCCAACGTAAGAGAGGGTGGTATATACGAGTTTGAAGCACCTATACACATAAGCAACGTGATGTTGATATGCCCAAAATGTGGCAAGCCCACTCGGGTGGGTTTTAGAATTGTGCAGGAGGGCGATACACTACGAAAGTATAGATACTGTAAAAAATGCAATGAAAATATAGATCTGGTGGCAGAGAAAGTCAAAAAAGAGAGGGTTAAGAGATGAGCGTAGAAACCAAGTATGTGCCCAGACTTTACGAAAAGTATAAAAACGAAGTAGTTCCAAAACTTATTGCAAAGTTTGGCTACAAAAATCCTATGGAAGTGCCCAAATTGGTGAAGATTGTGGTCAACATGGGTGTGGGCGAAGCAGTTAAGGATATAAAATTTCTGGAAAAGGCTACAGAAGACCTGAGAGCTATCACTGGACAGCAACCTGCGGTGAGAAGGGCCAAAAAATCCGAAGCTGGTTTTAAACTCAGGAAGGGAATGCCAGTTGGTCTAAAGGTTACTCTGAGAAAGGAGAGAATGTGGGACTTTTTGGACAAACTCATCTCCGTTGCCTTACCAAGGGTGAAGGACTTCAAAGGCTTAAACCCAAGGTCCTTTGATGGCAGAGGAAACTACGCCTTTGGTATAGCAGAGCAGATAGTCTTTCCGGAGATAGACTACGAGAAGGTGGACGCCATAAGAGGTATGGATATAATAATACACACCACCGCAGAAACCGACGAGGAAGCCCTATGGCTCTTAGCCTTGCTCGGGCTACCCATAAGGAGTTTTTAGGAGGATAGGATGGCAAGAAAGGCTAAGGTAGCAAAGGACGTTAAGCACTTTCCTAAGTACGAAGTAAGGAAGAAGAACAGGTGCCCGCTGTGTGGAAGGCCCAGAGGCTTTATAAGATACTTTGGTATGTGTAGGTTGTGCTTTAGGGAACTTGCCCTTAAAGGCGAATTACCTGGCGTTCGCAAAGCAAGCTGGTAAGGAGGTTAGAGGATGGATCCAGTGGCAGATATGTTTTCCGCTATTAAAAATGCCATAATGAGAAGGAAAGACTATGTGGATGTGCCTTCTTCCAAGCTAAAAGAGGCTATTCTTGAGGTGTTGAAAAGGGAAGGTTATATTCTTAACTGGGAAAGGTTAGATAAAGAGGAGCACAGAAAGGGTACCCAGTACAAGCTGAGAATACATCTAAAATACGCAGACCCTAAGAAAAGCAAAAGCGTTATACGGGAATTGGTAAAGGTGTCTAAACCAGGTAGGCGCGTGTACGTTCCCAAGCACCTAATACCCCATGTTAGAAAGGGGTTGGGTATAGCCATTCTCTCAACGGACGCAGGGGTAATTACAGACCACGAGGCAAGAAAGCTTGGTAAAGGTGGAGAACTTATAGCATACGTGTGGTGAGGTGTTAGCATGTCAAGAATAGGTAAAAAACCAATACAAATACCCAGCAATGTAAAGGTAAGTTTTAATAATGGCGTATTAGTGGTAGAAGGACCAAAGGGCAAACTCTCCATGAAAGTCCATCCAGACGTAAAGCTAACTTTGGAAGATGGCACCATAAGGTTGGAGAGACCTTCGGATGCACCTTTTCACAGAGCCATACACGGAACCATGGGAGCGTTGATCAGAAACATGGTAAAGGGTGTTACAGAGGGTTTTACTATCGGTCTAGAAGTGGTTGGCTTGGGATATAAGGCAGCGGTTAAGGGAGGAAATTTGGAGCTGAGCTTGGGTTATTCCCATCCCGTAGTTTATCCAATACCCCCTGATGTGAAGATAGAAGTTAAAGAAAACAAAATATACGTAAGCGGTATAGACAAACAAAGGGTTGGTCAGGTAGCGGCTGAAATTAGAGCTTTCAAAAAGCCAGACGCATACAAAGGTAAAGGCATAAGGTATGAAGGAGAACAGCTAAAACTTAAGGCAGGAAAGGCTGCAGGAAAGGGTAAAGGTGGTAAAGGTAAGAAGTAAGGAGGTTTGTTATGGCTAAGCTTAGTAGGCACGAAAAAAGGGAAAGAAGACACAAGAGGATAAGAAAGAAGATCTTTGGGACGCCCGAAAGACCCAGACTATGCGTTTACAGAAGTTTGAACGCCTTCTATGCCCAGATAATAGACGATACTAAGGGCATTACTTTGGTTTCTGCATCCTCCATAGATCCAGAGTTTGTTAAGATGGCAGGCAAAAGAGGAGGTAAATCCATAGAAGACGTGAAAAAGGTAGCGGAAATACTAGTTAGAAAGGCTTTGGAGAAGGGTATAAAAAAGGTAGTGTTTGACAGAGGGGGATTTTTGTATCACGGTAAAATAAAGGCATTTGCAGAGGCTTGTAGAGAGTTTGGTTTAGAGTTTTAGAAAAGGAGGTAGTAAATGGGTGGTTTGTCAATTGAAAAAATGATTGATGAAAGGAGAAGTTTGCAGAATATAATCGAGCTTGAAGACCAGCTTCAATTAGAGGAACGTCTTATATACGCCAAGAGAACTACAAGAGTTACAAAAGGGGGTAAAAGATTCTCCTTTAGCGCTCTGGTTATTGTGGGCGATAAGAGGGGTTTTGTGGGGTTCGGCTTAGGTAAAGCAAGGGAAGTCCCCATAGCTATAGCAAAAGCCATAGAAGACGGTAAAAAACACATCATAAGGGTTCCCATAATAGAAGGGACTGTTCCCCATGATGTAATAGGCCATTATGGACCTACTATGATAAAGGTTATGCCTGCCAGAAGGGGAACGGGTATAGTGGCAGGTGGTGCTGCAAAACCTATTTTTGAACTAGCAGGCTATACAGACGTTCTTACCAAGCTAATGGGAAGCACTAACCCTAACAACGTGGTGAGGGCTGTTTTTGATGCACTTTTGAAGCTTACTTCCCTCGAAGAAGAGGCAAGACTTAGGGGTATTAGCGAAGAAGAACTAAGAAGAAGATACCAACTTTATGCGAGGGTATGAAGATGAAAAAACTTAGGGTGCGTTTGGTTAGAGGTTTGGCTGGAAAGCCTGAAAAACACATAAAAGCTGTGAGAAGCTTAGGCTTAAAAAAAGTAGGAGATGTTAGGATACTTCAAGACAATCCTATGGTTAGAGGAAACATAAAAACTGCCCATTATCTTTTGGAAGTTCAGGAGGTGGAAGAATGAAGCTTAACGAATTAGCACCAAACCCAGGAGCTACACAAGAGAAAAAAAGGGTTGGTAGAGGTATAGGCTCTGGACTTGGTAAGACTTGCGGAAAAGGGCACAAGGGGCAGAAAACAAGATCTGGAGATAGGAAGCTTCCCTCTTGGTTTGAGGGCGGACAAACTCCCCTGCATAAAAGAATTCCAAAGAGGGGCTTTAGAAGTCCCAACAGGGTTGAGTATTCAGTGGTTAACGTAAAAGTATTAGACAGCTTATTCTCCGAAGGAGAAGAAGTAAATCCACAGAAACTTTTGGAAAAGGGACTTGTAAAGCCCGGCATGCCGGTCAAGATACTTGGAGATGGAGAGCTTACAAAAAAGCTAATTGTTAAAGCCCATGCTTTCTCCAATTCTGCTAAAGAAAAAATCGAAAAAGCCGGTGGTGCCTGCGAGGTAATAGGGTGATAGATTATATAAAACAGGTTTTTTCCATAGAAGACTTACGCAAAAGGTTCATATATACCCTTTTGATGTTTGCCATATACAGGTTGGGTAGCCATATACCCTTACCTGGTGTGGATGCCACCGCTTTGCAGGAGTTTTTCGGAAGTTTTCAAGGAACGCTATTTTACCTCTATGACATATTTTCTGGTGGAAACCTTTCTCGTATGACGCTTTTTGCCTTAGGCATTATGCCTTACATATCAGCGTCCATCATGATGCAACTACTCACGGTTGCCATACCAGAGCTTCAGAGATTGGCAAAGGAAGAAGGTGACTACGGAAGATACAAGATAAACCAATATACAAGATACTTAACTATCTTGGTCGCCTTTGTGCAGTCCCTGGGTGTAGCGCTTTGGTTAAGAAATCAGGTATCACCAAGGGGTTTTCCTCTGGTTCCTGAAGGGGGTTTTTTGTTTGTGCTAACTACTGTGATAGCTCTGGTGTCTTCTACCATGTTTCTGATGTGGGTAGGGGACAGAATAACCGAAAAAGGTATAGGAAACGGTATGTCTTTGCTCATCTTTGCAGGTATAGTGGCTGGTTTTCCTAATGCAATCATAAGAATATACGACATGCTCAAAAACGGTGACATAACTCCTTTTGCGGTGGTGGGAGTTGCTATTTTTGTTTTGGTTGTAACTCTGGGTATAGTTTTCATTCAGGAGGCGGAAAGAAGAATACCAGTTCAACATCCAAGACGTCAAATAGGTAGGCAGGAAGTAATAGGTGGTTCCACCTATCTTCCTATAAAGATAAACCCTGCAGGGGTTATACCCATCATATTTGCCCAATCCTTGCTCATAATACCCTCGACTGTGTTTGGGTTTATCCAGCATCCGATAGGAAAGGCTTTGCACGACGCCTTTAATCCAACTACGTTCTTATACAACTTCCTATACGTTCTATTCATAATCTTTTTCACATACTTCTACACCGCGGTGCTAATAAACCCAGCGGATGTGGCTGAAAATCTAAGAAAAGCTGGAGCTTTTATACCTGGTGTCAGACCTGGACAGGATACGCAAAAGCTTTTAGAAGGTGTAATAAACAGGTTAGCCTTTGTGGGTGCTATCTTCCTAAGCGTGGTGGCTGTGATTCCCGTATTTGTGAGCCTTTGGCTGAAGGTTCCTTTTTATTTTGGTGGCACCACCGCCCTTATAGTAGTGGGTGTAGCCCTTGATACCCTGAACAAGATAGAGGCAAGTTTGCTTCAAAAGAAATACACTCAATACAGGAGGAAGGTAAGGTGATACTCGTGTTCATCGGACCACCAGGGGCTGGTAAGGGCACTCAAGCCAAACTCCTCAGTCAAAGGATGGGATTTCTACACCTATCCACTGGAGATATTCTAAGGGAGGCGGTAAAGAAGCAAACGCCTTTAGGGATAAATGCCAAAGAATACATGGACAGAGGGGAGCTTGTGCCGGACAGTCTAATAATAGCGCTTATAGAAGAACATCTGCCAGAAGAGGGAGGAGTTATTTTAGATGGTTTTCCGAGAACCTTAGCCCAAGCGGAAGCCTTAGACAACATGTTAAATGCCAAAGGTAAAAAGCTCTCAAAAGTTTTAGTGTTTGAAATTCCGGATGAAGTGCTCATAGACAGGCTTTCTGGGAGAAGGGTATGTTCAAACTGTGGTGCTGTGTATCACATTAAATACAATCCCCCTCGGAGGGATGGAATATGCGATCTATGCGGTGGAACTTTGGTGCAGAGGGAGGATGATAAAGAATCGGTAGTAAGAAACAGATTGGAGGTCTACAGAAGACAAACACAGCCACTAATTGATTTCTATAAGAAGAAAGGTATAATATATAATTTGGATGCAACGAAAGGTGTGGAAGAACTGTTTTCAGAAATTGAAGGCATCATAAAAGATGGTGGATAAAAAACAGGTAGAGCTATATTCTTTAAAGGAGCTTGAAAAAATAAAAAGGGCTTGCGATGTGGTTGTAGAGGTTTTGGAAGAGGTGGCAAAGCACGTTAAGCCTGGTGTTTCTACCTATGAGCTTGACCTGATAGCAAGGGATGTGGTAAAGAGCAGAGGAGCAAGGGCTGCCTTTCTTAATTACAAGCCATCTTTTAGCAAAACGCCCTATCCAGCTGCTTTGTGCGTGTCTGTAAATGCGGCTGTGGTCCACGGTCTGCCCAAAAAGGACATTATACTACAGGAAGGGGATTTGGTAAGCCTTGACTTTGGAGCCATACTGGACGGGTATGCAGGGGACTCAGCCATTACTGTGCCAGTAGGAGAGGTATCCGAGGACAAAAAAAGACTCTTAGAAGCCACAAAAGAAGCCTTAGAAGAGGCAGTAAGAGCCTGCGTGCCTGGAAATTGGCTTTCCGATATAACCAAAGCCATAAAGAGGGTTGCGGACAAATATGGAGTCCATCCTGTAAAGAATCTGGGAGGACATGGTATAGGAAGGAAAGTGCACGAACCCCCATTCGTTCCTAATAATTTGGAGGACTTCAAGCACGAGAGGGACATGAAGCTCAGGGCTGGCATGGTTTTAGCCATAGAGCCTATGCTCGCCCTTGGCACAACCGATATCGCGCACGACGGAGACCAATGGACAGTCCTTACGGCAGACGGAAGCCCTTCAGCCCATTATGAGTATGTAGTAGCAATCACAAAGGAGGGACCAATGGTGCTAACACAATTTAGAGAGGTTTTTCCTGATGCCTAAGAAAAAAGACCAGGAAAAGTATAAGGAAAAAGGGATAGTCCTTGAAGGTACGGTAGAGGAAGCATTACCAAACGCTATGTTTAGGGTAAAGTTGGATACTGGACACGAGGTGTTGGCTCACGTTTCTGGAAAGATGCGCGTGCACTTCATCAGAATACTGCCAGGGGACAGAGTAAAGGTTGAACTTTCCCCCTACGACCTAACCCGGGGAAGAATAGTATACAGAGAGTGATGTGGTATAATATTTCTTTTTTAGGAGGTTTGGAATGAAGGTAAAACCTTCCGTTAAGCCCATGTGTGCTAAGTGCAAGATAATAAGAAGAAAGGGCAGAGTTATGGTCATATGCGAGAATCCTAAGCATAAGCAAAGGCAAGGGTCCTAAGGAGGAAAGGCAATGGCAAGGATAGCGGGAGTTGATCTGCCAGACCATAAAAAGTTAGAGGTGGCTCTAACATACCTGTATGGCATAGGGTGGAAAAGGGCAAAGGAAATATGCGAAAAAACCGGTATACCATGCACAAAGCGATTGGGAGAGCTAAGTCCAGACGAGCTCAACACTATCAGAAAGTTTATTGAGCAAAACTATAAGGTGGAAGGAGACCTAAGAAGGGAAATTCAGCTAAACATAAAGAAGCTAATTGATTTGGGGTGTTATAGAGGAATAAGACACGTAAGGGGACTACCTGTAAGAGGGCAGCAGACGAGAACTAACGCAAGAACGAGAAAAGGAAAAAGAAAAACGGTAGGCGGAACTAAGAAGAAAATAGCCAAGTAAGGAGGTAGGTAATGGCAAAGAAAAAGCAAAGTGGCAAAACTACAAAGAAACAAAAGAGGGTTGTAACCCAGGGTATAGTTCACATTCTGAGCACGTTTAACAATACCATAGTTAATGTAACCGACATGCAGGGTAATACCCTTGTTTGGGAAAGCGGTGGAACTGTGGGTTTTAAAGGCACAAGAAAGAGCACACCTTACGCTGCTCAGCTTGCAGCCCAGAAGGCAATAAAAAGAGCAATGCAGGAGTATGGGCTGCAAGAAGTTGAGGTGGTAATCAAGGGTGCGGGTGCGGGCAGAGAATCCGCCCTAAAGGCAGTGCACGCCTCTGGAATAAAAATAACAAAGATCAGGGATGCTACTCCTATACCCCACAACGGCTGCAGACCACCTGCAAGAAGGAGGGTGTGAAGAATGGGTAGGTATTTGGGTCCTTTGGTAAGGATAGACAGAAAATTAGGCGTGGTTGTGTCGGGGAAAAAGAGTGCCCCCAAAATTCTTTCCAGAAGAAACTTTCCACCAGGCCAACACGGAAGGCTAAAAGGTAGAAAAAGAAAGTTAACTGAATACGGTCTGCGACTTATGGAAAAGCAAAAATTAAAATTCCTGTATGGTGGAATAAGAGAGAAACAGTTTAGAAAATACTTTGATATGGCCTCAAAAGCCAAAGGAAACACAGGGCAGGTTTTGCTCCAGCTATTGGAAAGAAGGCTAGATAACGTTGTTTATAGATTGGGGATAGCCTGCACCAGAAGACAGGCAAGGCAGTTTGTGGCTCATGGTCACATATTGGTAAACGGCAAAGTGGTTGACATTCCATCCTATCAGGTCTCACCAGGGGACATAATAGAAGTAAAACCATCCTCAAGGGACATACCCCAAATTGTTCAAAACATAGAAAACGTAGATCCAAGAAGCGTGCCAGTGTGGTTAGAGCTTGACAAGGAAAACTTTAGGGGTAAGGTTATTGACCTACCAAAAGACATACAGTTGGAAATACCAGTAAACATACAGTACATCATAGAGTTTTACTCAAGGGTTTAAGGAGGAACAGAGTATGATAAGGCAATTCGTCTACCCAACTAAAGTTTTTTGGGAAGAGGTAAATCAAAGTTATGGTCGCTTTGTAGTAGAACCTTTAGAGAGAGGTTTTGGTATAACTGTGGGGAACTCCTTGCGAAGGGTTCTTCTTTCATCCATAGAAGGCTGGGCTATAACGGGTGTAAAAATATACGGCGTCTATCACGAATTCTCCACCTTAGAGGGTGTGCAGGAGGATGTTTTGGAGATCATAGCAAACTTGAAGAAAATGAAATTCAGGATGAGGAATTCGGATGTGGAGATCCTCTATCTTAAGAAGAAAGGAGAAGGCACAGTTTATGCAAGGGACTTTTCTCTACCTCCAAGTGTGGAGCTGATAACTCCAGAGGCAAAGGTGCTGACTATTACAAGTCCAGATACGGAAGTTAACATGGAGGTAAGAATAGAAAGGGGTATGGGATATGTGCCCACGGAGGAAATGGAGGCCTTTGGAGAGATAGGATGGATAATGATAGATGGAGATTTCAACCCGGTTAAACACGTGGCATACAGAATAGAAAAAACAAGGGTTGAAAAAAGGAGTGATTACGATAGGTTGATCATGGAAGTTTACACCGATGGCACAAAAAGTCCAGAGGAGGTTGTAAAGGAAGCGGTTGGCATAATAGTTAGAAACTTCTCCGCATTGGAGCACATATCCTACGAGATACCTAGGGTAATAGAAGAACCTATTCCGCCGGACGAATTTGTGGAGAAATTGGCCCTTCCGGTGGAGGAACTGGATGTATCCCAAAGGGCACTCAATTCAATAAAGAGAATGGGTATAAACACCATAGGAGATCTGGTTAAGCTTACAGAAGAGGAACTAAAGAGTACTAAAAACATAGGAAGGAAGGCCATAAATGAACTGAAAGAGGCTCTTAAGCAGATGGGTCTGCACCTTGGAATGGACTTGACAGGTAGGAGGTAAGCTATGAGGCACAGGGTTAAGAAAAAACACTTTGACAGGACAAAAGAGCAGAGATTAGCCCTTTACCGCTCCCTTGCCAAGGCATTGATCCTTGAGGAGAGAATAGAAACTTCTTTACAACGAGCAAAGGCAGTGCGCCCCTTCGTGGAAAAACTGATTACCTTAGGTAAAAAGGGAGACCTTGCAGCAAGAAGGAGGGCCCTTGAGCTTTTGCCAGACAGGAAAGCGGTCAAAAAACTCTTTGAAAACATCGCCCCACGCTTTGAAAATAGAAACGGTGGCTACACGAGGATAATCAAACTTCCATTGAGAAGGATAGGAGATTCCTGCGAGCTTGCCATACTTGAGTTCGTTGAATGATAAAGGGCATACTGTCCCTAGTAATAAACGTCCTTATTGTGCTGGTTTTAGTCCATGCCATAGGCTCTTGGATACCACAAATAAGAGAAAGTGAATTCTACAGAAAGCTGGATAATATCATTGAGCCCATACTTCGTCCGATAAGGAGAGTTATACCTACTTATGGCGGGCTGGATTTTTCTCCCTTTATACTCCTACTGATCCTTTATCTTATAAAGCACCTTTTTAAACTTTGAGGTTGGATCAATATTTGGTTGATAAAGGTTTGGCTCCCACCAGAGAGAAAGCCCAAGCCCTTATATTGGCCGGTATGGTGCTTGTAAATGGTAAATTGGCGGATAAGCCAGGTAGCAAGGTCAAAGAAGGTGCCAAGGTTGAAATAAAAGAACCCTTTAGATATGTCTCAAGAGGGGGATACAAGTTAGAGAATGCCCTTGAGAGGCTTGCTTTGTCTGTAGAGGGTTTTATTGCCCTTGATGTAGGTTCATCTACGGGTGGTTTTACGGATTGCCTGCTACAGAGGGGAGCCAAAAGAGTCTATGCGGTGGACGTAGGCAAAGCTCAGATGGACCAAAGGCTAAGAAAGGACAGCAGAGTAGTTCTCTACGAAGAAACGGACGCCAGAGAGCTAACAGAAAAGCACGTGCCAGAAAAAGTAGATATAATAACCATGGACGTGTCCTTTGTATCTTCCACCAAGCTTTTGCCCAACGTGGTTAGATTTTTAAAGGAAGACGGAATACTTCTAGTTCTTGTCAAACCTCAGTTTGAACTGCCCCCAAAGTATGTTAAAAAGGGAGTGGTGAAAGATGACGATAAAAAGGTGGAGGCTATCTTAAGAGTAGCAGAGTTCATCAAAGGCCTTGGCTATTCTGTAAAAAGAATAATCAAAGCTAAGCCGAAGGGTAGTAAAGGAAACGAAGAGTTCTTCATCTTAGCCAAAAAAGAGGAACCAGGTTTAGAGGATATACAATCGGAGGCTTGGAATGCTGTTAAGGAGAATGTTTGAGGGTAATGAGCTTTCTGGAACATTGGGTGAATATCCCTTAACTGCGGAAAATCTATTCCGGGTTGGGCTTGCTTTATGCGCCTATCTTGTAATAGAAAGGGGGTTAGAAAAACCTACTTTAGGATTAAGTATACTTAATTTTGCCACTGCGTCTTTGGCGGTAGGCTTTATGGCAGGTGGGGGAGATGTTTTTATCGGAGAAGGAGACCTGAGAGTTTTATACAGATTCAAAGAAAAGCACGCACTGGTTTTTGAGGGTCTAACAGACCTTGAACTAAAAAAAGTAGAATCTATCCTTTTCAGTAGGTATAATATCCCAAGAAAGAGAGGTGAAGAGGTAGGTAAAATATGGATAGAAGGGAGGAAGCCTTAAGGCTGAGCGAAGAGATCGTAAAGAAACTTCTGGAATTTGGCACAGAGTTGGACGAATACTACAGGAAGATCAGGGAAATTAGGATTATGGAAGATTCCCTTTCTTTTCAGTCTGCACTTATAAACGTAGAGCACGCCTTTTTTATGGTGGTCCAGTCCCTCAATGTTCTTAGAGAGCAGTTAAACTTACTAAAAATAGCAGCTCAAAAGGGGGAGGTATTCTGATGGCCATAAAGTTTATTTTGCTTGATAAGGAAAGAAAACTCTTCCCTATTTTTGGAGATATTTTGGACATAACTGGACACAAACTGATGGTTGCGCTGGATGAAACTAAGGCTATGGATTTGTTAAATACTGTAAGACCAGACTTTATAATCCTGAACTATAGGGATATTAACTTTTTTTGGGATGTTATCCAAAATGGTATATTCTCTTTGCCGTTGTTCCTGTTGGAAGACTACGAGCATGTAGATAAGATAAAAGAGTTGGGTTTTAGTGATTTCAACATAATTACGATCCCTTTCAATCCCTTGGAATTTTTGAACAAGTCTGCAAAGCTTTACAATATGTACAAAGAGATTGAAGACAAAATTTCCGGCAGCTTTGGAATAACAAACATATTAATTTCTCTTTTAGCAAAAAGAGTGTCAGTTGGCGCCTTGCTTACCTCTGGTGACAGAACGTGTGAAGTAGAGGATGTTAACGTATCTTTAATTCCTTACGAAGCAGATGTAAAGCTTAACACTTACTTTAAAAACAACCAAGAATTCTTCGCCGTTTTTGTCTCTCCTACACCAGAAAGCGTCCAAGAGGTTGTCCAAGAAGAAGTTGCTCCAAGTATAGAGGCTCTATTTTCCGTTGCGGATGACTTCTTTTTGATAGGCTTAGTTGACAAAGATGGGCTACTTCAGAGAAACGTATATCTCCGAATATACAGGAAAGGAGATGGAAGCATACCTGTGCTTTTCAACCTTGCACCTAATCAGAATTTTCCCACAATAAAAGAAAGCATAGAAAAAGTTTTAGGTGGATTGGAACAACTGAAGGCTCTGGTTTTGATGGACAACCTCCCTGAAAATACCCAAAGCATTCTTAACATGCTTAGCCTATCCCCTAAACTTTATGTTATAACAAGCTTTCCCATAGCTTTAAGTTTGATCTTCTTGGGAGTGCCAGAAAAGAGGATAAAACTTATAGAAAGCTTTCCTGATGGACTGCTTAATTTAGAAACCGGTAATGCGCTTAGATTTATAAAAACGCCTTTTTTACCAGATAAAGGTAGTTTTGTTGTAATGGAGGAAGGAAGGAAAATTTTGTTCTCCTCCAAACTCTTTAGCTCCTATTGCCTTTCAGAAGATTACTCTCCCACCAAAAGCGCCAACATGAATATGATCATGCTTTACCATACTGTTAATTTCTTGGGATACGAAAATCCGACCGCATTAAGTTTAATTAGACTTTCTAATCCCACTGCCATATATCCAGCCTTTGGAAATCCAATCTTGGAAAACATAGACGAGTTATTGGACACAATCTCAAAGTATAAAGCAACGTTCAATCAAGCCAATTTAGAGGACGAACCGTTGGTTTTAGGTCTCGTTAGCGGTATCCTGTTTGAACTTGAAAAGGAAATGCCCAGAGAAAAATACGAAAGCCTGCTAGATAGTCTCAGCGAATATGCAGATGTTGAAGGTGGAGTAGTTTCTAAGGTATTTGTTGACATCAGGCGCTTTCCCGAACTTTTTCTCTACGTCCTGCACTCTATAAAGCCTCCGCCAAGGATCTTGCTTTCTGCTCTTTATAAATTTGTAAAGGCAGAGATCCCTGTGTTTACCATATGAGTGGTTTTCCTACTCTTTCAAACCTAGGGTTCATCAAGGCTATAAAAAGCTGTTTTATTCCTGTTATAAAGCTCACTTCGGTGCTTTGGAGTGGAGGGACTTCTCCAGAGAAGTAAATAACAAATGCTTTCCCTACGATGTTTTCCCTTGGTAAAAATCCCCAATATCTGCTGTCCTCGCTGTTGTCTCTGTTATCCCCCATCACAAAATAATGTCCCGGAGGCACTACTACAGGCCCAAAGTCCCTTCTTGAAAAAAACGCTTCTTCGTAAAACTGCACTTTATACTTAACTCCTTCTGGCAGCGTTTCTTCACCCACAATCTTTGTAAAGCCATCTTCTATAGCTTCCTCTATTCTGGTTGTTTTCACTGGTTGGCCATTGATAAAAACCTGATTGTTTCTTATCTCTATCACATCCCCAGGCATGCCTATTATTCTCTTTATGAAATCTATGCTTGGGTCTATGGGATACTTAAACACCACTATATCTCCCCTTTGAGGCTCAGAGAATCTATAGACTAGCTTATTCACCAGTATGAAATCGCCTACCAGCAGAGTAGGTTTCATAGAACCTGAAGGAATGTTATAGGCTTGAGCAATAAAGGCTCTTATCAGAAGCACCACCATAACCACTACGATTAGCTCTGTAATCCACTTTCCTTTTTTGGCCATAGATTTTTATCTTAACACAAGCCTTTTGCTTCTTAGCTGACCGCAGGCTCCGAAGAGTCCTATACCTTTGCTTATTCTTATGAAAGTTGATATGCCCTCCTCCCAAAGGACTTTTTGGAATCTGTAAACCTTTTCCATAGGCGGCCTTTTGTAAGGTAGTTCGGGGTCTGGATTGAATGGTATGAGATTTACCTTGAACTTTTTCTTGCCCTTCTTTAACAGCCTTGCCAACTCCTTTGCATGCTCCACCTCGTCATTTACACCGTGGATCAACACATACTCTATCATTATCCTCCTGTCGGGTGGATAGGGGAAACTGTAGAGAACTTCTAAGAGCTCTTCTAAGGTATTAGTCTTTGAGAGAGGCATCAAACTCTCCCTTAGGCTTTGAAAGGGAGCGTTTATGGAAACTGCCAGGTTTAACTCTCTCATAAGTGGGTCTTGGGCCATTCTGTTAAGCTGATTTATCAATCCACTGGTGGATATACTTACCCTTCTCTTTGATAGGTCAAGTCCCCAGGAGCTCACCATAATTTCCACCGCCTTTCTTACGTTTTCATAGTTTGCCAGAGGCTCACCCATTCCCATAAATACCACGTTTCTTATCTTATCTTTTGTCAGACTTTGGACCTGCAAGAATTGGCCTATGATCTCTTCCACCCTTAGGTTTCTTGTAAGCCCATCCTTAGCTGTAGCACAAAAGGTGCAACCTACAGCACATCCTATCTGGGAGGATACACACAAAGTTAGGTGATCCCTTTCGTATATAAGAACAGTTTCAATTATGTGTCCGTCTCTTGTTTTGAAAAGAAATTTTTTAGAATCAGGAGCTTCTACTACCTTCAAAAGCTCCAAGCTATGAATCAGGTAATTGTCCTTTAAAAAGGCCCTCTGCTCTTTTGAAAGATTGGTCATCTGCTCAAAGTCTAAAACAAACCGTTTGTATATCCAGTTTAATATCTGATGTGCTCTGTAGCGCTCCCAACCTATTTGCTTAACCTTTTCTTCTAGCTCTTGCAATGTTAGAGAGGTTATATACATTGTTTTATAATTTTAAGTTAAGGAGGTGGATCATGCCAGTATTTGTGATGTTAACCACACTTACGGACGAGGGTATGAAAACTTTGAAAAACAAGCCAGAGAGAATCAAGGAAGTAGACAAAGAGGTAATGGAGAAGTTCGGGGTTAAGATCTTAGCTCAGTATGCGGTGATGGGACCTTACGACTTTGTAAACATAATAGAAGCTCCGGACAACGACACAGTAGTAAAGATGGCTATAGAATTGGGGTCCAGGGGAACTATAAGAACGCTGACTATGCCCGCCATAGAGATTGACAGACTGATAGAGGACCTAAAAAGCATCTGAATTTATGCATCATGCCCTTGAGCTCTTTTTGAGTATAGCAAAGGCCTACACTGACCTTACCTTTGGAAGAAGTAAGGACGAGCTAATAAGTAGGTGTATAAAGGCTTTAAGGCTTTTAAAAGATCAATCCTTAGAGAGTGTAAAGGCCAATAGGGAAGTTAGCGCAGGAATTGAGCCTTTTTTGGAAAGGTTAGAAGCATTCGTAAAGGAACATCCAGAAGAGTTAGATTGTCTTGTGGAGCTTTTGGGCATATTCCTAAAATCTCCCATCCCGTGTAAAATAAGATTGATAAATTTTTCGGAGGTCTTAGTTGAAAATAGGAGAGATATTAAAGAAGGAATTTAGCGTATCCTTTGAGTTTTTTCCCCCTAAGTCTGCAGAAGGTGAAGCCGAGCTTTTTAGAACCATAAAAGAATTGGAAACTATAAGACCAACCTTTGTATCTGTTACCTACGGAGCAGGCGGAAGCACAAGGGATAGAACAAGAAACATAGCTAAGAGAATACACACAGAAACTAATATAACCGTAATGGCTCATCTAACGTGCATAGCGCATTCTAAGGAAGAAATAATGCAGATCTTACAAGATTACAAAGATATAGGAATAGAAAACATCTTAGCTCTCAGAGGGGATGTTCCAAAGAATGGCTTAAAGGATTCTACAATAGGATGTAAATATGCGGTGGAATTGGTAAGGTTTATACGAGAAAACTTCGGTGATTGGTTTTCCATAGGCGTGGCAAGCTATCCAGAAAAACATATAGAATCTCCCAACATGGACTGGGAGATTAGACATTTCAAAGAGAAAGTTTTGGCTGGTGCTGAATTTTCTATAACCCAGATGTTCTTTGATAATACCTACTATTATAGGTTTGTGGAAAGGTGTCAAAAAGAAAGTATAAACATACCTATCATACCAGGCATTATGCCTATAACCAATTTTAATCAGATAAAAAAATTTGCGAGCATGTGTGGTGCAACTATACCACAAACTCTTGTGGAACTTCTGGAGCCATATGCTGACGATCCAGAGGAAACAGCCAAGAGAGGAGTAGAGTTTGCTATAAAGCAATGTGAAGATCTTTTAGAGAATGGGGTACCAGGTCTGCACTTTTACACTTTGAACAAATCTAAAGCCACTTTGCTTATATACCAGGCCATAAAGCATAAGATACCTCTTAAGGACCTATCTGTCTGAGGAAAGGAGGTATCTCTTCGCTCTTTGTCCATCCACACTCATCAAGAATAATCTCTATGGTCTCTTCCTTTTTACCTGTTTTTTGAGAAGCATACTTTATAAACTCAGCTCTTTTGCCTTTGAAGTTTTCTATCTCTTCTTCAGAAATCTCCGGTAGCCTGGTGCTTATTCTCTGCTTTACTATCTTCCAAGCGGTGCTGTTGCTGTATAGGTCAAACTTTTTATCCTTTACGGTAATCTTTGTTGTTAGCTCCTTTAGGAATTCAAACCTTTCGGGGTTTATGGTTAGAATAGCTTCGGCCATTAGAGGGTCTGCGGTATAGAAGATTCCAAATAGCTTTCCTAAGATTCTCCTGTGGGTTAGGATTATACGGCTAAGTATGACCTGCACTTCATCTTCCAATTTTTCATAAACAAGGTCATAGTAGTTCAAAGTTTCAAGCTCCAAACCACCTATGTATCTTATAAAGTTTGCCACATTCCCATAATGGACTTTCTGCTTTTCCTCTTCTTTTGCTGGGGTTGGTTTAGCTTGCTCTCCGTAGTCAAGGACCACATCTGTATGGACTGGAGGTATGATATGATACGTTTCTGACTCCCATCCAGCCTTTCTTAGAATCTGCTCCGCACCGCTCTCATCTATGTTCAACCTTGACATTAGCATTTTTTTAAGTCCTTCCCTGTCCCTTCTGTATTTATCCAGCTCTTCCTCCGGTATATTCACTTCTACGTACACAAACTTCTCAGTACCATTTTCCCTTATGAATATGTTTTTCCTGCCCTTTATATGTCTTTTTATGAAGTTCCACTCTTCGTCGGTCATAACTGGTTCTGGGTGCCACATTTTAGACATCTCTTCTTCCAACTCCAAGTAAGGCACTGATTCATACCAGGTGGCGTTGTTTAGTTTAAGCTCTACAGATTCTTTGCTTTCTCCGAGCTTATCCATTACGTAATCTATAAATTCCTTTCTCTTGAACTTAAAGTTTTCTATCTCCTCCAGAGTAAGAGAGGGAAAGAGTATCTTAAGTTTGTATTTTATGTAATCCCAGTTGCCAAATAGGTTTTGATGTTCTATTGCTTCGTATCCGTAAGGATTACTGCGTAAAAAGTCAAAGTAGTAGCCTATAAATGTTCTTACTCTTGGGTCTGTGGTAGCCAACACCTTAATAAAGTCTGGATCGTAATACTCTATGACCTGAAGAAGGCGAGCTATGTTCACTTTCTTTATGTTTTCAAGATGGCAAAGCTCTGCCTTGTATTCAGCGGCGAGATTGTGATTGCAATATTCATTCATCACATCCATTTCTCTTTTGAGCATACTACGAAAAAAAGCCAATTTCTCTCTCTTGTTTAAACTGGCCTTTTCTACAAGCTTATCTATCATTGCTACACCTCCCAAGCTGTTCTCTTCCATGATTTTTTAATATAAGCTTGCCTTTCAAATGCCATCATGGATTTTATCATATTCATATTTTGTTTTTTATTTACATGGCTTTGTCCAAGAATTCTTCTGATAGAAGATACTACATCCTACTTTCCGTAGGTTTATAATTATTCAGCAGTGTGGTTAGCAGGGAATTGTAGCAGAATTATTGGACAAAATAGAAACGAGTACAAGATAAACGCCTTTAGGGAGGGAATTTAGTTGGTTGTCTTTGAAGATTTTTCCATAAACGTAAAGCTCTTTTACCTTATAAACCACACAAGGCATGATACGCTTGACCTTTTTTTCTCCAAGTTTTACCTTTTGGGAAAGGGCTGGGTTCTCTTACCCATCTTTCTCTACGTATTGCTATTTATAAGACGCAAGCTTAGGGTCTTTTTGTACACTATGGCCTTATCCACAGTTTTAGTTAATTTGCTAAAGCACATCTTTAAGCAACCAAGACCTGCCTCTTTGTTGGAAGACGTATATCTAATGGAACCCCTATACCATAAATCTTTTCCCTCTGGGGATACGGCCATGGCCTTTGCCCTCTTTGCCTTCTTTTTGCACATAAACAGGTGGGTGGGTGGAGTTTTCTTGATCTACGCCCTTCTTATAGGTTACGGAAGGGTATACGTGGGTGCCCACTTCCCGCTTGACGTCCTTGTGGGAGCAGCCCTTGGAATTTTTTCTTTCCTTTTAGCTTTACATATGAGAAGGGAACATGCTATTTCTGATTAGTTTCTTCTTTTTCGTTTTTGGCAATTGGCTCTTAAGTTTGACTTCCTTGGATGAAGGTAGAAACGCCTATGCAGTTTTTAACATGTTGAATTCAGGAAATATACTTGTGCCTTACTACAATTGTGATGTGCGCTTTGAGAAACCGCCCATGCTCTACTACGCTGGGCTAATAAGCGCCAAACTCTTTGGGCTTAACGAGTTCTCCCTAAGGCTTGTATCTGGACTGTCTGCCGTTGGTTTAGGAACATTTACCTACTTTATTGCTAAGCTTTACTTTGGAGAAGAGACGGCAAAAAAGGCTTTTTTGATCTTGGCTACCCTGCCCCATCTGTGGGTAGAGTCTAGGGCCTTTGTTCCAGAAATGCTTCTCAACTTCTTTATGGCCGGAGCGCTTTATTTTTTTCTGATAGACAGAAAGCTTTTAGGTTGGACTTTTTTGTCCCTTGCTTTCCTAACCAAGGGGCCAGTTGGTGTTTTCTTACCCTTATCAGCTTACATAATCCTTAAGAAAAACCTTAGGTTTATGGATCTAAAGGGTGTTGCTCTATTTTTGATATTGGGAGGGAGTTGGTATTATTTAATGCTTTTTAAGTTTGGGCTGGAGTATTTTTACAAGTTTTTCCTCTATGAGAACCTAATGAGATATACTGGGCATAGACTGACTCATCCCTATCCTTTTTACTACTATCTTTTTGTGCTTCTGATAGCCTTCTTCTTTTATCTCCCAGCTATTCCGAGGATTGCCAAAAATATGAACAAGCAAACTATTCCCTTCCTGCTTTGGGGTGCTTTCGTACTTTTATTTTTTTCCCTTGCTAAGAACAAACTCCACCACTACATACTATTCTCCTATCCAGCTTTTGCTGTATTTTCTGCATACCATCTGTCTTACAAATACATAAGGAATACTTTGGTAATTGGGGGCCTATTCTTAACTGGCTTACTGTTTATATCACACTTTTACGAGAAAGATAGATTTCAAACCAAAGCCCTGCAGGTACTGAAAAGCTTCAGAGGGCCTGTTTATTTTTACAGAGGGGCTGAGATATCCCCTATTCCCTTTTACTTACAAAAATGTATACCTAAAATTGATGAACTACCCGCAGAGAAGGCATTGGTTATAAGTAAAGAAGAAATAAGAAGCTGTCAAATGCTATTAGCTGGAAGGGAACTTGACGGTAATTATAGACTTTACCTTTGCAATCCTTAGCCCATTATCTCCCTTTCCTTACTCTCCGCTATTCTGTTTATCTCCTCTATGTATTTGTCTGTGAGTTTTTGAAGCCTTTCCAAGGCTCTTTTTATTTCATCCTCGGACACACCCTCTTGGTCTTCTATTAGTTCCTTTGCGTCCCTTCTGATGTTTCTGACTGCCACCCTTGCTTCCTCTGCCATCTTGTGAAGCATACGAACGAGTTCCTTTCTTCTCTCTTGAGTTAGGGGCGGAAGGGTGATCCTCAGGACGTTTCCTTGCTTTTGAGGAGTTAGGTTTAGGTTTTCCACTATGGCCTTTTCCACCAATTCTACCGCATTTTTGTCCCACACTTGGAGCAGGATCTGATTTGGTTCCGGCACACTAGCAGAGGCAAGCTGTTTTATAGGAACCTTCGAGCCGTAGTAATCCACCTTTATCTCCTCCACAAGGGCTGTGCTTGCCCTTCCCGTTCTTAGACCAGCTATCTCGTTTTTAAAGTACTGCACCGCCTTTTGCATATCCTCTTCTGTGCTTTTAAATAGCTCCTCCATCATGCCTTACCTCCTAAAGTTGGAGTTTAACTATAGCTTCCACGTGATAGGTTTGAGGAAAGTTATCCACAAGCTTTATAGTTTCAATTTTATAACCTCCGGAGACTAATACTTTTAGGTCCCTTGCTAATGTGGTTGGATTACAGGAAACGTAGATTATTCTTTTTGGTTTGTTCTGGACTATAAGCTTGGCTTCGCCTTCTGACAAACCTTCCCTTGGTGGGTCAAGAAGCAGTGTGTCTATTACCTCCCCCGCATGGTTTTTTAACGTTTCAAAAGCCCTCTCATAGGCAAAGGAAACATTGGAAACTTGGTTTAACTTTGCGTTATAGACTGCATCTTTTACAGCAGACTGGTTTGCATCAGAGCCAAAAAGATACTCGCAGTTTTGAGCCATCCAGAAACTAAAAAACCCAACCCCGCAGTGAAGCTCTAAAACCCTCTTTGCCCTCTCCCCTTCAACCACCAACTTAGGAAAATCCTCATAAAGGGTGTAATTTATCTGAAAAAAGGAATCGTTGCTAACCCTTAATCTGAACGGCCCAGACCTTAAAAAGGAAAATTCCCTACCAATAGCCACTCTTTTTATGAGTTTCCCCCTTAAGCTTGTGTAATTCCCTAAACAAACTACTTCCTTGGGTAATATGTTTTCTTTTATTCTCCTTAACTTTTCCGTTTCCATGGGACTAACCGTAATAAGCTTGAGCAAAAATTCGTCCTCGTCCGGCGAGTAAGTGATATGAAGCTCTTGTATATCTTTTAGTGATTTAACAAGCTCCTTTAAAGCCGGTATCAGGTGGTTTATTTTTGGATGGACTAAAAGACATTCTTCTATTGGAACGAGCTCATTAGTCCCCCAAGCGAAAAAACCAAGACCTCCATCCCTAACTTTGAACTGAACCTTTATCCTGTAGCCAAACTCTTTTCTGGAGCCTAAAACTCCATCTATGGATTTGACCTTTATCTTTCCTATCCTTTCCAAAGATTCTAGTAGTGTATCTTCTTTAACTTTTAGCTGTCCTTCATAGTCCAGGTGCTGTAGTTGGCATCCTCCACAATGTGTGTAGTATTTGCAAGGAGCGGTCCTTCTCCATGTGGAACCTATTTTTATGTTTTTTACCGTTGCTTCCGCGTAGTCCTTTTTCTCTTTTAGAACTTCAACTTCAACCAGCTCTTTTGGTGCGGCATATCTAACTAAGAACTTTCTACCTCTGTCCTCTCCCAGACCATAGCCACCATATACAACTTTTTTAATGAATACCTCTAAACCCATACTATTTCATCTGGGAGAGTTTCCTGAAGTCCTCTTCTGATAGAACGTCTATGTACCATCCCGTTATCTTATTAGCCAGTTTTACATTTACTCCTTTCTTTCCTATAGCTACAGATAACTTATCCCTTGGCACAGCTACCTCTACTCTTTTGGTTTTTGGATCTATTCTTATGTCGGTTACAGGTGCTGGCGCTAAGCTTTTTCTAACGAGTTCTTCCGTGTTTTCCGTAGCTTTTATGAGGTCTATCCTCTCTCCGGAAAGCTCTTTTATGATGGGGGCTATTTTGGTTCCTTTTAGACCAACTACTATAGCTACCGGATCTATACGCGTATCCCTAGACCTTACCAAGACCTTAGCCCTTTCCCCGGGTTCTCTCACTACGTTTAGGATCTCTACTTCACCCTCCTTGATTTCTGATACCTCTGCTTCCAAGAGCTTAATTAGAAAATTTGGATGGGTTCTTGAGAGGATTATTTCATAGCTACCCCTTTTTCTTACAACACGAAGAATTAGCGCTTTTAATCTATCTCCAACTTTATAAACCTCCTTGGGTATCTGCTCTCTCTTAGGCAATACAGCCATAGCTTTCCCAAGATCTACTATAAGATCTCCGTTTTCCGCAATTCTGCGCACTATACCTAACACTATCTCACCCTCAAGCTCCACAAACTCTAAGTATCTTCTCTCTTCATCTGCCCTTTCTAATTCCTTTAGAAACTCCTCCTTTGCTGCATAAGCGGCAATCCTATTCATCTCTTCGGGAACTATGTTCAGTGGGACCTTTTCCCCCTTGTGCAAGAGATAAACCCTTATCTCATCCTCCACCAGCTCTACTTCTACGTGATTTTTTATTTTTCTATCCTTTTTTATAGCAAGTGCTATGGAATTTTTTAGAGCCCTTTCCACCAACCATTCAGGTATGTCCTTTTCCTTAGCCACTTGTTCGATCAACTTTTTTAAGTTTTTTACCATTTTTCTATCTCCAGGTGAGCTCTTGCTATGGCTGATATTGGTATGTGTAGAAGGTTTCTCCCTTCCTTACTCTCAATAACCAGCAGGTCCTCCTTAGCTTGCTGTATATAACCGAGAATTTCCCTTTTGTTTTCTATAGGCTCTTTAAGTATAACCTTTACCAGCCTACCTGTGAAAAACTCAAAGTGCTCGATTTTGGTAAGTTCCCTTGTAAGACCTGGAGAGGAAACCTCAAGCATGTAAGAAACTGGGATAACGTCCTCCACATCCAGAAGAGAGGATATTCTCTTGCTAACCTCTTCGCAATCCCCAACTGTTATTCCCCCCTCTTTATCCACTATTATCCTCAAAACCCATCCCCTTTCTGGCTTAAACTCTATGTCAAATAGTCTATAGCCCATCTTTTTTATCACAGGGGCTACTATCTCCTTTACTCTGTCCACTATAACTTTATCGTCTATATGCATGAAGATTATTATCATATAACCACACGGAAAAATCAATAAGATGGTACAATATATTTTAGTGAGGGTTACTATATCCTTTGACCTAGCTCCTTTCCTACACTGGTTCAAGGACTACGATCGAAGCAAAATTACAAGAGATCTGATAGCGGGCCTTACTGTAGCAGCGGTTTTAGTTCCACAAGGTATGGCATACGCCCTTTTGGCCGGTATGCCTCCCATATACGGACTTTACGCATCCTTTTTACCTACCATAGTTGCTGCTCTTTTTGGAAGTTCAAGGTTTTTAGCTACTGGTCCAGTGGCAATGACTGCCCTTCTTTCTGCTTCTGTCATTTATGGCATGGCCGAACCTGGTTCCGAGCGGGGGTGGTGCAATGGTAGTTGCATTCTTTGGACTGGTGGAAGCTGTTGCTATAGCCAAACGACTTGCCATTCAGGCTGGAGACAAGTGGAACCCTAACCAAGAACTTATAGGTCAAGGTATGGCTAACGTAGTTGCCGGGTTTTTTAAAGGTTTTCCTGTGGGTGGTTCTTTTTCAAGGTCTGCATTAAACTTCCAGCTTCAGGCTAAGACTATCCTCGCCAGTGTGATAACCGGTGCTACTGTGGGAATTACCTTAATTTCTTTAGCTCCTGCCTTTTACTATCTTCCTAAGGCTACTCTTTCAGCTATAGTCCTCTCTGCAGTCATAAATCTAATAAAGCCGCAGGAAATAATCAAACTATACAAGTTGAATAAAACTGACGGGGTCATTGCTGGGATAACTTTTTTCAGCGTATTTTTTATGGAGCTCTGGGTAGCACTTACCCTCGGCACAGTTATAGCCTTTGGCTCTTTTGTGTATAGAACTATGTATCCAAGGCTTGTGGTGCTCACAAGAAACCCTCAATCTCACACCTTTGTTAATGCGGAACGAGAAAATCTTCCCGAATGTCCACAGATAAGCTATATAAGACCCAATATGCCCATATACTTTGCAAACGCCGAATATGTTTACGAATACATACTTAACAAGGTTAACGAAAGAAGATCCAATAAGGCTTTAAAATTTCTCCTAATCGACATGGAAGCGGTAAATTACATAGACGCTACAGGTGTAGTAACCCTCACGAGACTTTTTGAAGAGCTAAGAAAGCAAGGCATAACAACTGCTATGGCTAATATAGCCTGTGACGTCTATCCTATACTTGAAAGGGCGGAGTTTGAAAAATATGTGGAAACTGATTTTATCTTTGATTCGAAGGGGCAGTCCATAGTGGAGCTTTTCAAGAGGTTAGATCATGACTACTGTGCCAGAAAATGCCCCTACGCAGTGTTTAGGGAGTGCTATACTGTGAAACCTCCGGAGTTCAAACCTGTAGTAGTCTTAAGGGGGTGATCAGATGGAAAAGAAAAGAATATGGATAGTATCCCTAGTACTTGGTTTCCTGCTGGTTGCTCTTTTAGCTTATACGATTTTCCAGGAGAAGGAGGGAGTAGTTATAAAGGTGGAGAATATACCGGATTTGACCCTTGTTACCGTTGAGGGGAAAGAGATAAAGCTTTCAGATTACAGGGGGAAGGTCTTACTTTTAAACTTTTGGGCGGTTTGGTGCCCCCCATGTAAGGAAGAATTGCCCATTTTTGAAAAAGCCTACAAAAATTACAAACATTTGGGCTTTGAGGTGATTGCGGTAAATATGGACACATCGGAGGAGGCTTTTAGAAAATTTATAAAAGAAAATCCATATAGCTTTACCATGGTTAGGCCAAAGGGCGATCTGGAAAGCAAGCTCAAACTCTTTGGCTTTCCAACATCCTACCTTATAGATAGAGAAGGAAAGGTGGTAAAGGTAAAGATGGGTATTTATAGGGAGCTTGAGGAGGACCTGGAAAAGCTTTTTAGATGAGAGTTTGTTTTTTTACTCATAAAGGAAAGGTTAGGGCGAAGAATGAAGATGCGCTGTTGGTGGGAAGGGAGGTTATACAGGCGGAAGCTATGGAAAAGCCCATGGTTTTGGAAACTAAAGAGAGGCTTTTTGCAGTGGCAGATGGCTTAGGCGGGCATGCAAAGGGAGAGGTGGCATCCTACGAGGTTCTTAAGGTTTTAGCTCAAGAACAGCCACGGGACGAGAAAGGCCTATACGATGCCCTTTGGAAAGCTAAGTTCTGTCTTTTGGATTACGTAAAAGAACATCCATCAGCCTTTGGACTTGGCACAGCCGTTGCGGGCGTGATTTTCTTGGAGAGCGAGATCTTGATTTTTAACGTTGGGGACTGCAGGGTTTATGTAGAAGATGGGAAAAGGTTCATTAAACTATCAAGGGACCACACATTAGTGGAGGATTTAGTCATTTCTGGTAAAATGGATGAAGAAACTGCCAGAGTTCATCCTAAAAGACACATACTTACGTCCGCCATACTAGGAGACGCATCGGAATTTAGCATATACACCAAAAGGATTCCCAACTTGGGCCAGTCTATACTGGTGTGTTCAGATGGCTTTTGGGAGGAGTTTAGCAAGGAGGAAATGGAGCTTTTTGCTATGTCTGAAGAACCTGTGGAACTTTTTCTTCAGTCTTTGGAAGGCAAAGACCAAAAGGATAACATAAGTTTTATATACATAGAATAAGAAGGCTCCCCTACGCTAGCCACACCCCCTCAGAACTTGCCAAGGACTTTGACTGGTTTTACCCAGCCCCTGTTTGGGATTCCTTCCATTGGCTCCCTCACAGAACCCTGGCTTGCTCTGAAGGCTTTTAACAAACATCAGCTATTAGTATAAGCTCTTAGTATAACGGAGTTATAATTAGATGGGATGGGGAACCACCCTCTGAGGATTATGGACAAAGCCAAAATAAGCTTAAACCTCCAAACTTACCTCTACCGAGAATGGTTTTAGCAATTCACAAAGATCTTTAGTTGGTTTTATCCTATACCTGGGATCCGCTTGCATTAAAACTCTGTAGTTATCCGCCTTACACTCTATAAGAATTTCTGCACCACTGTTGGAAAAATGCTTACTGATTACACTGTAAAGTCTTTCCAATTCTTGAGTGGAAAGCTCTCTTTGCATAATCAAACGGATAAACCTTACCTTCTCTGAAAGGTACTCATGTATGCTAAAAACTTGTCTAAGTATTATTTTCACAGACTCACTTTCTTGGTCCTTTATTAACTCGCCTTCTAAAACAACCAGCTCGTCCTCTTTTAGTTTCTCTTTGTTTTCTTCGTATGCTTCAGACCATGCTACAGCTTCTACCACACCGGTTTTGTCTATGAGGTTAAACACTGCGTAGGTGCTACCTTTTGAGTTCTTTTTGACTTTAAGCTCGGAAACTACGCCCGCAAAGGTATATTCGCCCTCCTCCAGGTCTTCTATGTCTTCAATGTAGGTTATTTTCCCTTCCAGCAGATCTTGGTATGGGTCTAAGGGATGTTGTGAAAGATAAAAACCTATAACCTCCCTTTCGTACTTTGATTTGTCCTCTTGTTTTGTATCTCTCTTTTCAAAGAGGCCGTTGCCCGAATAGAGCCCATTCTTAGTCTCCAATTTGGAAAGAAGGGAGCTTCTAAGCTCTCTGGTAAAATCAAAAGCACCTGCCTTAATAAGCGCTTCCAGTACTTTTTTATTTATCTTTCTGCTATCCATACTACGAACAAATTCAGACAGACTTTTCCAACCACTACCTCTTTTTTCTACTATTAGCTTGGCTGTCTCCTCTCCTACCCCCTTTATTCTCGCAAGACCAAATCTTATCTTTTTTCTACCTTCTATTACAAAATCTGCTCCACTTTTATTTATGTCTGGTGGAAGTATCTGTATATCAAAGTTTACCTTGGCGTCTCTGAGAAGGTTTATAAACTTTCTGTCAGATTTCTCTGTGGAAAGTTTCACTGCAAAAAACTCTTCTGGATAGTGGGCTTTCATGTAAGCGGTCCAATAGGATAGGTATCCATATGCTACCGAGTGGGATTTGTTAAAGGAATAGCTGGCAAACTTCTCTATATCCTCCCAAAGCTTTTCCACACGATCTTTTGGATAACCATTCTGCACAGCTCCTGTTATGAACTTTTCCTTCATCTCGTTCATAACATCCTTCTTCTTTTTACCTATTGCCTTTCTGAGCGTATCTGCCTCGCCCGGAGTAAAACCTGACAAGATTTGGCTCGCCTTCATTATCTGCTCTTGATAAACCCATACACCGTAGGTTTCTTTTAGCACCTCTTCCAATTCTGGAAAGGGATAGATTATCTGCTCTTTTCCATGCTTTCTGTTTATGTAGCTATCCACCAGACCACTTTTGAGGGGTCCAGGTCTGTACAGGGCTAAAACCGCCACTATGTCGTCAAAGCTATCTGGTTGTAGTCTTTTTAGCAGGTTCTTCATGCCTGTGCTTTCTAACTGGAAAACACCGGAAGTAAGACCCTTTCTAAGAAGCTCAAACACCTTTTGATCATCCAAAGGAAGCTTTAGGAATTCTACTTCTACTCCATGCCTTTCTTTAACCAACTGTCTCATCCTTTCCAACTCTGTTAGCGTTTTAAGCCCAAGAAAGTCCATCTTGACAAGTCCCAACTCTTCAAGCTTTGACATATCAAACTGAGTAGCAAGTTGTTGGTCATCGTAGTAAAGCGGCACGAGCTCTTCTAAAGGTATAGGCGATATGACCACACCCGCAGCGTGTAAAGAGGTGTGCCTTGTGAGCCCCTCTAACCTTAGAGCTATCTCTATTAGCTTCTTTATCTCTGGATTTTCCTGCGCCATCTTTCGCAACTTCTTTGCGTTTTCTTCTATATCGTTTCTGTGTCTGCCATATTTCTCAAGAAGCTCCTCTATGGGTGTTAAGTACATCTCTTCCAGGGAGAGCCATGTGCCTTGAACGTCTCCCTGAGGTATAAGCTTTGCCAGTTTGTCCCCTTCCGAATAAGGCAATCCAAGAGCTCTTGCCGTATCCCTTATAGCTTGCTTTGCCTTCATCACGTTGTAGGTAATTATTTGAGCAGTGTTCTCTGCACCGTACTTTTCTTTCACGTACTCCAGCACTCTGTCTCTGTTTTCCATACAAAAATCCACGTCTATATCTGGCATAGAAACACGTTCTGGGTTTAGGAACCTTTCAAAGAGTAGCCCATGCTTTATTGGATCCACGTCTGTAATTCCGAGGGAAAAGGCAAGCAAAGAACCGGCAGCAGAACCTCTACCCGGACCCACTGGAATGTGCCTATGTTTAGCCCAGTTTATAAAATCCTGAACTATGATAAAGTATCCAGAAAAGCCCATTCTTTGTACAACATCTAACTCGTACTCAAGCCTATCCCAGTATTCCTTTGAATCTTTTGCGAGCCCCTGTGCAATCCTCTGCTTGAGGCCTTTTATAGCAAGCTCTCTTAAAAGCTCCTCTTCTGTATGATTTTGAGAAAACTTAGGAAGAAGATAACCCTTACTTTCAAGTAACTCAAACCTTTCATCACACTTGTGGGCTACTTCCAAAGTGTTCAGCAGTGCCTGCTCCCATCCATCAAACTTGCCTCTAAACCTCTCCCAGATTTCCTCCTTACTGGCAAAGTGTAGGTAATCGTTAATGCACTTAAACTCTTCCCTTTGGAGTTCCATAAGTGTTTTCTTCATTTGAACAGCCATGAGTACTTGATGGGCTATTCTATCTTCGGGCATAAGGTAGTGGGCGTCGCCTGTTGCCACCAACTTAACTCCAAGCTTTTTAGAGATTTGAATTAGGTGTCTGTTGGCGATTTCTTGTTCTGGAAGGGAATTGGCTTGAAGCTCCAAATACAGATCCTCTCCAAACAGATCTTTGAATTTTTTTACCCATTCTTCTGCTCTGTGTGTATCTCCTATACTTGCGTAATAAGTGGGCACACCTTTCAGACAAGCGGTTATGGCTATAAGACCCTCGTGATATTTAGACAAAAGCTCGTAGTCAATTCTCGGTTTGTAGTAAAAACCCTCTTTGAAAGCTAAAGAGGAGAGTTTATAAAGATTTTTTAGCCCTAAGTCGTTTTTTGCTATGAGTATTAGGTGGTGGTTGTATCTGTCAGTTATGTTGTCCTCAGACCCTTTGCCTTTCCTATCAAACCTTGAACCAGTGGTAAAGTATGCTTCCATACCAAGCAAAGGCTTTATACCAGCAGATCTCATGCTTTTGTAAAAGTCCAGTATGCCAAAAAGATTCCCGTGGTCCGTTATGGCAACAGCAGAATAACCAAGTTCCAAAGCCCTCTTGGTAAGGTCTTTTATCTTTATGGCTCCGTCAAGCAGGGAGTATTGAGTATGCAAATGCAGATGGACAAAATCAACCATAAAAGTTTAGCTTAATACACTTTTTAAAACAAATAACTATCGGCAAAGTGGCTATTTTAAAGCTTCTGAAAACCCCCTTTCTAATTCCGAGTAGTTTTTTCAATTTTTACAAACCCTTAAAGATAGTGAAAGTATAATATTCCATGCCATGGTAGAGTGGTTTAGAAAGGCTACGGAAAAGGATCTTTTGCTGATAAATACCATAAGGTTTTTGAGCGTTGATCAGGTGGAGAGGGCTAAATCTGGGCATCCAGGAATGCCTTTGGGTGCAAGCCATATAGCCTATTTAATCTACGATAGGTTCCTCAGGTTCAATCCCAAAAATCCAAATTGGATAAACAGGGATAGGTTTGTGCTTTCTGCGGGCCATGCAAGCGCAATGCTTTATTCTCTACTTTTCGTCATGGGATACGATCTGGATATTGAAGATCTGAAGCAGTTTAGACAGCTAAACAGCAAAACGCCAGGTCATCCAGAAAGCTTTTTAACTCCGGGAGTGGAAGCAACCACTGGACCCCTTGGACAAGGCATAGGTAATGCGGTTGGTATGGCTCTTGCGGAAAGGTTTCTTTCAGAAAAGTTCAACAAGGAAGATTTCCCTATCATAGATCACTACACGTTCACCTTGGTGAGCGATGGGGACTTGATGGAAGGAGTTTCTAGTGAAGTTGCTCAGCTGGCTGGACATTGGAAACTAAACAAGCTCGTAGTTATCTGGGACAACAACAGAGTTTCCATAGACGGGCCCACTTCCTTAGCTTGGTCGGAGGATGTTCTAAAGAGGTTTGAAGCTTTCGGCTGGTTTGTGCAGGAAGTGGAAGATGGTTACGACTTAGAAAAGTTAGAAAAGGCTATAAAGAAAGCCTTGGAACAAAAAGAAAAGCCATCCTTTATATCAGTTAGAACCCATCTGGCTTACGGCAGTCCTAAGCAGGACGATGCAAGCGCCCATGGTGCACCCTTAGGCAAAGAGCTTGTTTTACAAACAAAGAGAAACTTTGGATGGCCAGAGGATGAGTTCTTTGTGCCAGAGGAGGTGTGGCTTTATAGGTCTGAGAAGATAAAAAAAGGAGAGCTTCTGGAAAAGCAATGGCAGGAGATGTTCCAAGAGTATGTCAAAAAGTATCCACAAGAGGGGGAGCTTTTGCTAAAAGTCTTCAGCAGAGATTGGGGAGAGGATTACAAAAATGTTCTTCCAGATTTCAGGGAGCCTATGGCCACAAGACAGGCAAGCGGTAAAGTCTTAAATAGTATATCCAAGGTCATTCCCACACTTTTTGGAGGGTCTGCGGACCTTTCCGAATCCAACAATACATACCTTCATGAAGAAGGAGATTTTCCAAAGGGTAGAAATCTACACTTTGGCGTCAGAGAGCACGCCATGGGTACCATTCTAAACGGTATGGCATACCACGGAGGGGTGCTACCCTACGGTGGGACCTTTTTGGTGTTCTCTGACTACATGAGACCATCCATAAGAATGGCAGCCCTTTCTAAACTACAGGTAGTGTATGTTTTTACTCACGACTCAATCGGATTGGGAGAGGATGGCCCCACCCATCAACCGGTGGAACAGTTATCATCCCTTAGGCTCATTCCTAACCTTTTTGTTCTTAGACCGGCTGATGCCAACGAAGTTAGCGTGGCATGGCAGATAGCCATAGAAAGAAAGGTAGGACCTACAGCTATCGTTCTAACAAGACAGAAGCTCCCTCTCATAGACAGGCAAAAGTATTCTTCCCACTGGGAGTGTCTAAAAGGTGCTTATGTATTGGCAGATGGAGGAGAGGAAACTCAAGTGGTAATTTTTGCTTCTGGCTCGGAAGTGCATCCAGCTTTGAAAGCCAAGCAGATCTTAGAAGAGAAGGGCATAAAAGTTAGCGTGGTAAATGTCTTTTCCTTTGAACTTTTTGAAACTCAGCCAGAAGAGTATAAGAGAAAAGTTCTTATGCGGAATGTAAAAAAGAGGGTGGCGGTAGAGGCGGGAAGAGGCTTAGTCTGGCATAAATTCGTAGGTATGGACGGATTGATAATAAGCATGGAAGAGTTTGGTAAATCCGCACCGGGAGAAAAACTTATGGAACATTTTGGGTTTGTAGGAGAAGAAATAGCAAGGAGGATAGAAAGGTGGCTATAGATAAAGAAAAGATTGAAAGAGCCGTAAGGCTTTTCTTAGAAGCCATAGGAGAAGATCCAGATAGAGAGGGTTTAAAGGAAACACCTAATAGAGTGGCGCGCATGTGGGAAGAGTTTGACAAACAAAGAAACTTTGACTTCAAACTCTTTGAAGAGTTTGGAGATTACAACGAAATGGTTTTGGTAAGAGATATAACCGTATATAGCCTGTGCGAGCATCATCTACTGCCTTTTTTTGGAAAAGCCCATATAGCCTACATACCTCAAGGTATAGTTTGCGGACTGTCCAAGTTGGTAAGGGCTGTCAGAGCCTTTGCCTTAAGACCCCAGGTTCAAGAAAGACTAACCAATCAAATAGCTGACTTTCTCATGGAACAACTAAAACCTAAGGGCGTGGCCGTGGTCTTAGAAATGGAGCATCTGTGTATGTCTATGAGAGGGGTAATGTCTCCCGGCCATCTGACCACAACCTCTGCACTAAGAGGTGTTTTCCTATCAGATCTACGGACAAGGGAAGAATTCTTGAAACTTATACAAAAGACCAGATCATGAAGGCTAGGCTTTTTGTAGAGAAGATGTATAAGCAAGGACGCATACCTAATGCTATTCTTTTTTACGGTAAAGAAGGTATAGGCAAAAGGGAAATTGCCTCTGAACTTGCCCAAGCTATCTTGTGCTTAAAAAACCAGTATCCACCCTGTGGTAGTTGTACCTCCTGCACACTGATCAAGGACTTTTTTTCCACACCCGAGGAGAAACTGAGAGTTTTTGGAGAGTCCTCCTACGGTAAAGAGATTTTTTTGTATCTCCAAGGAGATCATCCAGACTTCATATGTATAAAGCCCGAAAAGACAGAAATAAAAGTGGATCAAATAAGAGCTTTAAAGGATTTTGTCTATATCAGACCAGCCCTTTCTAATAAAAAGGTGGTCCTCATCCAAAATGCGGAGACTATGAACCTCTATGCACAGAATGCTTTACTTAAGGTATTGGAAGAGCCTCCAGCTGATACCTTTTTCATATTAGTATGCAACAATTTACACAAGATCTTACCAACTATAAAGTCAAGGTGCTTTTTGTTAGAGATCCCCCCTCTAACGATGGACGAATTAACCAAAAGAACTGGGATAACTGACCCAACACTTTTAGAGCTTGCGGATGGAAGTCTAAAACTTTTAAATCAGATAAAGGAAAAAGAAGATCTTGTAAAAACTGCATTGAATTTCTTAAGCGGGGATATAATGACTGTATACAATATAGCTAACAAATTAGACAATCTAAGCGAAGAAGATCAAATGCTGTTTCTCAAGGTCCTTACCTTTCTAATTCACAAAAAGTATTTGAAAGAAAAAGACGATAGTTATAAACTAATATTGGATAGGCTGTATTCAACTATGGAATATTTGGGAAGAGGATTAAACCTTACATTGTTGATGTTTTATATTTACTTGGAAGGAGGTAATAACCTTGCTTTACATAAAGGCTCGCTTCAAGGATACAAGGAAGATTACGCAGGTTGACGGCGTTAATGAAGAGTTAAGTCGGGGCGATCTAATAGTAGTCAATTCGGAAAAGGGGGAGGAAATCGTAGAAGTTCTGGGTTATTCAAAAGAGAGTTCGTCCTCAAGAGTGTCCTTTGTACGAAGGGCTAACGAAGAAGATATAGCTAATGCAGAGGAGAACGAAAAAAAGGCGCAAGAAGTGCATGAATTGTGTAAGGATAAGATAAGGCAGTACAACCTCGGCATGAAGCTTCTCAAAACATACATACCACTTGATAAGTCTAAAGTCTTCTTTTACTACACTGCTGAGCAGAGGGTCGATTTTAGACCTTTGGTGAGGGACCTTGCAAAGGTTGTAAAAAAACGTATAGAAATGCGGCAGGTTGGAGTTAGGGATGCAGTTCAGATGATGGGTTGGGTTGGAAACTGTGGCAACGACACATGCTGTGCAAAATTTACAGAGAAGTTTGAATCTGTTTACGTCTATGACATACACAATCAGAACCTCCCCCTTTCTCCTTCTAAATTCACAGGTCCCTGTGGAAGACTTCTGTGCTGTCTGGCGTACGAAAGGGACAATTACTTAGTAAAGGAAATCTTACCAGAAATTGGAACACCTCTTTGTTATCAAGGTAAAGAATTCAGGCTTGCCTTTGTAGATCCTATTCAAGAGTATGCTATGTTAGAGGCTGATGACAAAAAAGTTCGTGTGCCCTTAGAGGAGATCTTGCCCTTCGGTTATAAAAAGTCCTTGGAAAATTGTAGAAAATGTCCCACGTGTTGCAGAAGAATAAACTTAGACTATGAGGCTTTTGCAGGAACTCAGGAGTGATTTAAACAGATTATACCTTTTTGAGTTGGACGATGGTTTAAGAGTGGAGTCAGTTTTTTATAGGGGGGACACACTTTGTATCTCTTCACAGGTAGGTTGCGCCATAGGTTGTCCTTTTTGTCTTTCGGGCTCAAAGGGACTTTTTAGAAACCTAAGCTACGAGGAGATATATTTACAGTATAAGCTTCTGAAGGAAAGGCTCCCAATAAAAAGGATAGCCATCGCAGGAATAGGCGAACCTCTTATGAACTATCAAAATGTAGAACAGGCTTTCTGGGCTTTTAAAAAAGATGGCGTAAAGGTTTCCTTTTATACCACTGGCTTTCCAACAGACAAGCTTTTAAACCTTCTAAACCTTCCACACAACGGCATAACAATATCCATTCACACCTTAGACGAAGAAAAAAGAAAATACCTACTACCCCACGCAGGAAGTCTTAAGACCCTTTTGGATGTCTTAAAAACTCATCTGAGAGTTCTAAGCAAACGCAAAAAGAAAAAAATAGGTTTGGCTTACTTGTTACTGAAAGGTATTAACGATTCGCAGGAGGAGCTTTTAGAATTTGCTAAGCTTGTAAAGGCTTTAGGTGTGAATGCGGTTTTGCTGTATTACAATACAACCAATGCAAACTTTGTTCAAATGTCGCCAGAAGAATACGAAAAACACTTTTTTCTACTAAAATCTCAGGATGTAAGAGTCACTCTATCCACAAGGTACAGGAAGGATAAGCTGGGCGGGTGTGGAACGCTTTTGATCAATCGGTCTTTATGAGGTCTCCGATGATCTCCTCTGAGTCTCCCTTTGTCACGCAGCCCAAGGGTAATACCTGGACCTTAACCACGCCTCTTTTGAGCATCCCCAGCTTTTCCGCAGCGGACTTTGAAAGGTCTATTATCCTTCCTCTCTTGTAAGGCCCTCTGTCATTTATCCTGACCACCACTTCCTTGCCGTTTTCAAGATTTCTAACCAGCACGTAAGAGTGCATATCAAAGCGCTTTGACGCAGCGGTATATTTATACTTGTCAAACATCTCACCACTTGATGCCTTCCTTCCGTGAAACTTACCCCCATACCAAGAAGCATATCCTTCTATTGGTAAGCATTCATTGGCCATAGTAAAAGCCACTGCCAAAAACAAACCAATTATCCACCCCATTGTGGCTAGATTATACTACCACACATTAATGGGCTTGGTCAAGGGGGCAAGGCCCCCATGGGTTCAATCAGTCTTCCAATGTGGAAATATCGCCTACTGGTAGGCCAAGCTCCTGTGCTTTTAAAACCCTCCTCATTATCTTTCCGCTTCTTGTCTTGGGAAGTTTTTCCACAAACTCTATCTCATCGGGGACTGCAATAGCACCCAAAACCTGTCTTACATGTTGCTTTATATCTTCCTTCAGCCTATCGGAAGGTTCCACACCTTTCTTAAGTATTACAAAAGCTTTTATAGATTCTCCTTTTATCTCGTGAGGCTTTCCTATAACCGCCGCCTCCGCCACTGCGCTATGGTCCACCAAAGCAGACTCCACTTCCATAGTGCCTATTCTGTGCCCTGCTACGTTCAAAACATCATCCGCCCTTCCAAGGATCATTATGTAACCTTCTTCGTCGTAAGTGGCCAAGTCCCCTGTAAAGTAAACATTTCCTGGAATAGCAGTCCAATACTTTTCATACCTTTCTGGCTCTCCCCAACAAGTTCTGAGCATGGATGGCCAGGGAGTTTTTATTATTAAATTCCCCACAGTGTTTGGAGGCAAGGGGTTTCCTGAACCGTCCACCACCGCTGGCTCTATGGTAAAGAAGGGCTTCCCAGCCTTTCCTGGCTTTGCCGGATAGGATGGGATAGTGGTTATCATGTGGGCGCCCGTTTCTGTTTGCCACCATGTATCCACTATTACGCATTTCCCCCTTCCTATGTTTTTGTAATACCACTCCCAAGCTTCCGGATTTATAGGCTCGCCCACACTACCCAGAATTCTCAGAGAAGAAAGGTCGTACTTGGCTGGCCACTCCTCTCCGTACCTCATAAACATTCTTATAGCAGTGGGTGCGGTGTAAAAGATATTTACTCTATACTTTTCTACATAACTCCACCATCTGCCCGGGTCTGGATAATCTGGCGCACCCTCCACAGTTAGAGAAGTTAGCCCATTGGCAAGGGGTCCATAAACTATGTAAGAGTGTCCTGTTATCCATCCAATATCTGCGGTGCACCAGTAGATGTCATCCTCGTGGGCGTCAAAGACTACCTTGGTAGTGTAGTATGTTCCCACCATATAACCACCGGTGGTATGAAGAACTCCCTTTGGCTTTCCTGTTGTGCCAGATGTATAAAGGATAAATAGAGGGTCCTCTGCGTCCATAACTTCGGGCTCACAAGCAGGAGATGATTCCTGTATGAGCTTATCTAAGCTCACAAGCTGTGGATTTTCTCCGTTTAACACATCTTTGTCTCTATCCCATACAACCACCTTATCCACAAAAGAAAACCCATCTATTGCCCTTAAAGCTGTTGAAAGTAAATCTATCTTCTTTCCCCTCCTCTTTGTGTACGTTGCTGTAATCACGATTTTTGCCTTTGCATCTTCTATCCTTGTTCTGAGTGCACCTTCACTAAAGCCCGCAAACACAACGCTATGAATGGCACCAATTCTAGCACATGCTAACATACAAGCAATAGCCTCTATGGTGTTTGGCATGTAAATAGAAATTCTGTCTCCCTTTCTTACACCTAAGGACTTTAAGCCGTTTGCTATTCTACTAACAAGTTCTAAGAGTTCCCCATAAGTTATCTTCTTTTCGTTGTTTTCCTCATCTAGCCATATGTAGGCTACTTTGTTCCTTCTGCCATTGTTTACGTGCCTGTCCAAACAGTTGTAAGTAATGTTTGTCTTAGCTCCTACAAACCACTGAGCGTACGGAAACTGCCAATCCAAAACCTTGTCCCATTTTTTAAACCAGTGAAGCTCTTCTGCCACCTTGGCCCAAAAGCCTTCTCTGTCCCTTATTGACTCTTGATAAAGAGTCTCGTAATCCTTGATCCAAGCCCTGTCTAAGACATCCTTGGGAGGATGGTACTTGTCTTCCACCTTTAAAAGGACCTCATCTTTTGCCTCCATGTTAGACCTCCTTTTTGTTTAAAAATTATAAAAGGATTTTTTGGAAAAATTAGCCCCTTGCTCGCAAAATTCAAAAGTATATGATTAAAATCGTATATTTTTGAAATTAAAAACCGCTTAACATGGCAAATAATTATATGAATAGTCTTATAAACTTGACTATATTCCAAAAATTGCTAAACTAAATAAATCAAAAACCTATAAAAAGGAGGTGGTAGCATGCTATCAAAGGAGCAACTGCAAAGCTATTGGCGGGAAAACCGCAACCTTATGTATCTAGTCCTTGTTATTTGGGCTTTGGTCTCCTATGGAGCAGCTCTCATAGCTGGTTGGCTTAACAAGATAGTTATTTTTGGCTTTCCATTAGGTTATTACATGGGCTCCCAGGGTTCGCTAATAGTTTTCATTCTACTTTTAGTTTTTTATGCAAAAAGTATGAATGAAATTGACAAAAAGTATGGTGTAGAGGAGGAGTGACATGACGCAGGAGGCTTTTGTAAGCAGATTAAAAAAGGTCTATTCTATTTACACCGGTGGCCTCATACTTCTTCTTATCCTATTAGGCATAGGAGAAAAACTCTTCGGATTGTCTCCAGTCTTTATAGGTTATGTTTTTCTCTTTGGAACCATTGCGGTTTATGCAGCTATAGGAATTATTTCAAGGACGGGAAAGGTTGCTGAGTATTATGTGGCAGGAAGAAGAGTTCCGGCAGTCTTCAACGGAATGGCTACTGCGGCGGACTGGATGTCTGCGGCGTCTTTTATCGGAATGGCTGGCGCTTTGGCTTTGCAAGGCTACAATGGGCTTGCCTTTATAATGGGATGGACGGGCGGATATGTTCTGTTGGGTGTTCTCATAGCACCCTATCTTAGAAAGTTCGGAGCATATACAATTCCTGACTTTTTGGATGCAAGGTATGGAGGAAAATTCCCCCGTTTTGTAGGTATAATAGCCACCCTTATTGTTTCTTTCACTTACTTGGTTGCCCAGATAACCGGTGTGGGTATCATAGCCAGCAGACTTTTGGGTATTCCTTTTGAAGTAGGTGTTTTCTTAGGTTTGGTTGGCATACTTGTTTGCTCCTTCTTGGGAGGAATGAGGGCGGTAACTTGGACCCAGGTAGCACAGTATATAGTGCTGATAATCGCTTACCTAATCCCAGTTACGGTTCTCTCTTTCAAATACACAGGAAATCCCGTATCCCAAATATCTTACGGCTTTGCCCTACAGGGAATTGAGCGAAAATTCGCTCAGCTGAAGGATGATCCAAAGGAGCAAGAAGTTAGAGAAATCCACAAGAAAAGGGCAGAGGAGCTAAAAGCCAAGATTGCCGCACTACCCCAAAGCTGGGAAGAAGGAAAGAAAGAGCTTGAAGCAAAGCTTGCATCCCTGCCACCAGATGATCCAAGCAGGGCTGAGCTTGAGCAAAAGCTAAAAGAGTATCCAAAGTCTCCCAAAGAAGCTAAGGAAAAATGGACACAGGCTATGAAGGATGCAGAAGCTGCCTCTAAGCCTCCTAAATCTTACGTTGCTCCACCTTCTGACGCAAAGGGCATGGCAAACTTCTTAGCCCTAACCCTAATGCTAATGTTGGGAACAGCGGGATTACCTCACGTCATAATGAGGTTTTACACCACACCCACCGTCAGAGAGGCAAGGACCTCTGCAGGATGGGCACTCTTCTTCATACTGCTCCTTTACATAACCGCACCCGCTTACGCAGCCTTTGGAAGGTATGAGATGTTAAACCTGGTAGGAAAAGCTTTTTCTGAGATGCCCTCGTGGGTAGAAAGGTGGGCAAAGGTGGGCCTCATCACCATAAAGGACCTAAACGGTGATGGTATTATCCAATTTGCGGAGATAAAGATACATCCCGACATGATAGTCCTTGCCACACCTGAAATTGCAGGTCTTCCCTATGTCATAGCTGGTTTTGTTGCAGCTGGTGGTCTTGCGGCAGCGCTTTCTACAGCGGACGGTCTTTTAATTACCATATCCAACGCCATATCCCACGACCTGTATTACAAGATCATTAACCCAAATCTTTCTCCTTCCACAAGGGTTAAGATAGGAAAGGCCCTACTCTTGATTGTTGCTTTACTGGGTGCTTATGTAGCTTCCTTCAGATTAGCTATAATAGTTGAACTCGTTGCTTGGGCTTTCTCTCTGGCTGCATCTTCCCTGTTCCCAGCGCTGGTGCTTGGAATATGGGACAAAAGAACTAACAAATACGGTGCCATAGCCGGTATAATCGTGGGCCTAAGCGTCACCATAGCCTACCTAATAGCCAGCAGGTTCTACGGGTTTGAGATCTTTGGTATAAAGCCCATCGCCGCTGGTATTTTTGGCATGCCCCTCAACTTCATCGTCACGTTTATAGTCTCTCGTCTAACACCTCCACCACCTAAGGAAATACAAGAGTTTGTGGATAACATCAGGTATCCAAAGGGAGCGGTCAAGGCTGGTGCGGAAGAATGACCTTAGAGCAGTTTTTGAACTACACCCTTGCCTTCTTTATGTGGCTCGTCCTTGGGCGGGCCGCCCTTGAATTTTTTACAAAAGATCTTAACAACTTCTTTTATAGGTTTTTCTACCAATTCACGGAGCCCCTATACAAACCATACAGAGTAGTCTTTCCCTGCTGTCATACAGTTCTGTTGCTCATAACCCTGCTTTTGCTTAGATTTTTGGTAGTTAAAATTCTTTAACATACCATGCTTGATGCGGAGAGGTTTCTAAAAGAGCACGAGCCCTTTAACTACTTGCCGCCAGAGATCCTTAAAAGTGTGGTTTATAGTCTGCAAGTTCAGTATTACAAAAGGGACGAGGTTATATTTCAAGAAGGACAAACACCTCTGAGCAGTTTATACATAGTTAGAAAAGGGGTTGTTCTTCTCAAAAGAGACACAGAAACTCTGGATTATCTTCAAGAGGGAGAAAGCTTTGGTTTTGTTTCTCTACTAACTGGGAAGTCACCTTCTTCTACTGCTGTGGCTTACGAGGACTGTCTTTTGTTTTTGCTTCCTGACAAGATTTTCAAAAAACTCTGCAAAGAATACGAAACCTTTAATCAATACTTTCTCAGGAAGCTGGCAGGTAGGTTTGAAAGAAAAAAAGAAGAAGGAAATACTCTCTTAGAGAGGCTTGCTAGGGTTCAGGTGAAGGATATGAACCCAAAAAGGATACCCGTGGTAGAAGCAAACACCACTTTGGATGCAGTTATAAATCTGATGGCAGAAGAGGATTACAGAGCTGTATTGGTCAGACTTCAAGATGGTTATGGCATCATTACAGAAAGGGACATTATAAAACGTATGCTGGCACAGGGGAAGGATCTGACACAAACTACAGCTGCCGAAATAGCATCTTTCCCTGTATATGGTGTAGAAGAGGAAGACTATCTTATAGATGTTTTAACCCTGATGTCCAAACACGCAATAAGGAGGGTGGTTGTTTTTTCTGATCAAAAACCCACAGGAGTTTTAGAGGATAGAGACATAATACTCTATGAAAGTAGAAATTTTGTTTTCCTCTTTAAGGAAATAGAAAAGTCAAAGGATGAAGAAGATTTAGCATTTCTATACAAGCAAACTGCTAAAGCAATTGTGGAATTAGTTTTAGAAGGAGCAGACCCAGAGAGGGTGGGTAAATACGTATCCGAGCTTAACGACCGTTTTATGAAAAAGGCAGTATTCTTGGCAATAAAAAACCTCGGGGAAGAGCCCTTAGTCCCCTTTTCCATACTCGTTCTGGGAAGCGAAGGTAGACAGGAGCAAAGTTTAAAGACGGACCAAGACAACGCCCTAATTTACAAAGAAGTCCCCATAATAGACTTTGAGCCTAAGGAGTATTTTAAAAGGTTTTCTGAAGAGTACATAAAGGTTTTGTTAAAGGTTGGCTTTCCTCCTTGTCCCGGTAATGTTATGATCTCAAACCCAGAATGGAGAGGATCTCAAGAAGAATGGAAAAAAAGGGTAAATTTATGGATAGACACACCAAAACCCGAGAATATCTTGAGTTCCGCCATATTTTTTGACTTTAGAAGCGTTTTCGGAGACAAAACTCTGGCAGATAGCCTCCAAGAATTTGTGGAAAGAAAGCTAATAGGGCAAAGTCTTTTTTTGAGTTATTTAGTCGGGGAGGGATTAAAATTTAGGCCACCTTTAACCTTTCTTAGAGGTTTTGTAGTTGAAAGGACAGGTGAACATAAAGGTGAGCTTGATATAAAGAAAGGTGGAATCTTTCCCATAGCCCATGGCATCAGATGTGTTAGTCTTGCCAACGGAGTGCGCGAGAGAAATACCTACGACCGAATAAGAAAGCTAACAGAAAAGGGGATCATAGAAAAGAACTTTGGAAAGGATCTCTTGGAGACTTACAGATTTCTAAACATGCTACGCTTCAGAGTTCAGGCAGAAAAAATAACAAGCGGAAATGAACCGGATAATTACTTAGATCCAAACAAGCTTTCGAAACAGGAGCGAGGAATGTTAAAGGATGCCTTTAAAGTAGTTGAAAACTTTCAAGAGCTACTCCGAGATCTTTTTAGCACAAGGTTTTTAGAATAAACGGTCTTATCTAACCTTGTGTTATACTTAACTTCATAAGGTTTAGCTAAGCCCTTGAAGAAAGAATGAAATTCATAATCTTTCTGTGTATCTTCCTTAGCTCCTGCTCTTTGCCCAGAATTGTTATACTCGGCGATTATCTTACTGCAGAGGAACACGTAAATTTAGGTTATGTTTATGAAAAACAGGGCAAGCTTGATTTAGCCGAAGAAGAGTACAAAAGGGCCATAAAAAAGGACAAAAAAAACTTTATAGCCTACTTCAACCTTGGTAATGTGTATGCTAAAAAAGGTGATTACGAAAGGGCGGAAGTTTATTATAAAAAGGCTATAAAGTTAAAGGAGGATCCGGACGTTATGAACAACCTTGCCTACGTGCTCCACAAGCAGGAGAAAAAAGAGGAAGCTCTTTCATACATAAAAAAGGCCCTTGAACTAAAAGATGATCCCTTATATAGGGAAACATTAGAAAGCATACTTAAGGAGTGATGGAATGCTACATACTCGCTGGAGGACAGAGTAAGCGTTTTGGTGAAGACAAGACCCTTTTCAGCATAGGTGGTATGCCGTGCATCCAAAGGATAGTGCAGGAAGCTAAAGAAGTATGCAGTGAAGTTTTTGTGGTTTCAAAGGATACAGAAAAGTATAGATTTTTGAAAGATGTTAAACTTCTAAAAGATATCTCCCAAAAACAGCTACCTTTGATTGGTCTGTACACTGCTTTAAATCACACCAAGGAGGATAGGATAATTGTTCTGAGTGCAGACATGCCACTAATAAAATCTGACTTAATCTTATACCTTTGGAACAAATACGACAAAAACATAACGCTGTACGAAATTGGGGGAAAGATATACACATTTTTTGGAGTTTACCCAAAGGAAATCCTAAAACCCTTGGAGGAATATCTAAAAGCTGGAGGAGTGAAGGCTTTAGATTTTGTGCGTGCGGTTGGATATACTTCAGTTAAAGAAAGCGAGATAGTCCGGTTGGGCGTCTCTACGGATGCTTTTATAAACATGAATACTAAAGAAGACGCAAGGATTATATTAGAAGTCTATGAGAGAATTAAAGCTAAAAATTTTAGGAATGACCTGTGAGCACTGTGTGAGAACAGTAAAGAATGTCCTTTACAGTTTAGAAGGGGTTTCCGAAGTGGAAGTTTCTCTTCAGGATCAGTTTGCTAGAGTTGTTTTGGAAGAGAGCGTATCTTTTGAGACTCTGAAGACTGCCGTAGAAAGCTTTGGATACAAAGTAGTTGATGAGGTTTGAGGATGTGAAAGATAGAATAGAAAATCTACAGTATTTTAGCAAGGGTTGGCGCGGGATAATTTACAGAGGGCGCTTTGAGGAAAAAGAGGTGGCAGTAAAAGTTGCCAGAAGCGTAGAAAAGGAGTATTCCATAAGGAAGGAGGCTGATATACTTGAAAGACTAAAAGGTTACAAACATTTTCCTCAAATCTTACTAAAAGGGGAAGATTTTTTCATGTATGAGTTTATTGAAGGTAAGCCCATTGAAGAGTTAGAGCTGACACCTGAGGAAAAGTTAAAAATATACCTTCAGGTCCTTGATGTGGCTTTTCTTTTAGACAGTTTAGAAATTAACAGGGATGAGTTTGCAAGACTTGACAAAAACCTTCTGATTGGCAAAGATATAACGGTTTATTTACTTGACTTTGAAAGGGGACACATGAACGCTAAGAAAACTCATAACTTTACCCAATTTTTGCAATTCTTAAGGAAAGAAGGTATATTATCCTATCAGCAGGCTGTAGAGTTAGGAAAAGCCTATAGGTCTGACCCAAAGGGCATATACGGACATGTTAAGGATATCCTTGTACGAGCTTTATCACACTCTTCTTGATATTTATGGATATCAAAACTGGTGGCCTGTGGATGAACACTATCACAAAAGCAGAGGGACAGATCCGAGGGATGAGATAATAATAGGCACAATATTAACTCAAGGCACCGCATGGAAAAATGTAGAAAAAGCTTTAGAGAACATTAAGAAAGAAGGAGAACTCTCACTAAGGTTTATAAGAAAAACAAACCACGAAGAGCTTGCTAAACTAATAAAACCTTCTGGTTTTTACAAAGCTAAAGCGGAAAGACTAAAACGGGTGGCTAATTTTTTTAACCCCACTGATGTGGTCAGGAAAGTCAGTAGGGAAGAATTGCTTAAAATTAAAGGTGTAGGTAAAGAATCAGCGGATGCAATTCTTCTTTATGCAGGGGATAAACTAACCTTTGTGGTGGATGCCTATACTATCAGGTTATTTAAAAGACTTTATAACATAGAGGGGGATTACGACAGGCTAAAAGCTCTTATAGAGGATAGTATTCCAAGGGATATAACCATTTACAAAGAGTTTCATGCTTTGATAGACACCCATGCAAAGATGTACTGTAAGAGCACCCCCAGATGTGGGGAGTGCTTTTTGAAAGATTTTTGCATTAGTGCAATCCAATCCTTTTAAGTATTCTATCGCGCCATAACCAGATGAGAACACCCATAACTATAAAGTAGCCGATAGTTACAACTCCCATGACCTTCCTCTTTGACTTTTCTTCTGGGGGAGGTTCAGCCACGGATTTTAAATAAGCCACTATCTTTGCGGTTTCTTCCGGTCTGCCTGTCATAACTGGTGGCATGGTGGTGCCTGGTAGGATTTCTTGAGGCTTGAGAATGAAGTTATAAAGATAGCCCGGTCCTTTAACAAGGTAGCTTGTAGATAGGTCAGGTGGAACCTTACCAAAAGATTCCTTCAGGGTATTTAAATCATTTGCAAACACCGCCTGGTAGATGTCATTCGGTAAAACTTTTCCATACTTTTCTTGAAGGGATTGAAGAATGGGGTTAGCCTGGATTGAACTAGGATAAAGCGAGTCGTACCTTACAGAGTGGCAGGCAGCGCAGTTTTGTATGAAAAGCTCCCTCCCTTCCTTAGCGTATTTTACGTCCATTATTATCTTTTCGTGCTCTTCTGGTATTTCGTACTCTGCATGGGGGGCAAATATGTTGTTAATCCACACTATGTAAAAGAAGACTACCACTAAGACTGTTAAGAGTATAGCCCTTATCATTGCCTATCACCTCCCTTAGCTTTATACCAGCCCCATTCTATAAGGGATATTATCGGCAATGCTAAGAAGAAAGACAGAAAGCCTAACGTAAATATTAACCCAAGTAGAGCGTTGGTTGGAGTGGGTGGCATAGTTCCAAGTATAGTAAGAGCCATGGAAGATATTACAAGCACTATGAACATTATAAAGAACAGTGGTCTGTTTCTTGCACTCCTAAGCGGTGAGAAATCCAAGAATGGGAGTATTAACAGAAGCAGAAGGGCTAAGTTGAAGACTACAAATCCCAAGAACTTATCCGGAATTGACCTAAACATAGTGTAGAAGGCCAAAAGATACCATTCGGGCGCTATGTGTGCAGGAGTTTTGAAAGGATCCGCTGGGTCGTAGTTGTCTGCCGGTAGGAAGTGTTTCATGTAGAAGAACACAAAGAAGAAGAAAACTGCTAAGTATCCCATCAAATAGGCACCTTCTTTTAATGTTATGTACGGGTGGAAAGGCACACCTTCTTTTTTCTTGTCTATTTCTCTACCGTCTGGAGATGTTATACCGTGGGCCCTGACTAGGTAGAAGTGAAAGCCTACTAAACTCAGGAGTATTAAGGGAAGTAGCCATATGTGGAGTCCGTAAAACCTTCCTAGGGTTATCTGCCCAAGCTCATAACCACCTTTCATCCATATGGATATGGTTTCTCCTATTTTGAGCTTTCCTATTATGGGAGCACTGTCTATGGAGGTGGGGATTTCAGTGGTTACCACCATACCCCAGTAGGATAGCTGTCCCCAAGGAAGCAAATATCCGGACAAAGCAGTCATCAGAAGGACAAAGTATATAAAGAAGCCCACTATCCAGGTTAGCTCCCTTGGTTTTTTATAGGCGTTGTAGTATATGCCGGTGAATATATGAAGATAGACTACAGCTAAGAAAAAGTTTGCACCTGCTGCATGGACCTGACGCAACAACCACATAAAGGGAACTTCTTTCATTATGGTGTAGTTGACGCTGTCAAAAGCCCTGTGTATGTTTGGCTCATAATACATAGTCAGGAATATACCAGAGATCACCTGAATTAAGAAAGCGATCAACGCCATTACGCCAAAAGCGTAAGGGAAAGTCAAATTCTTAGGCACTTTGTATTCAACCATCTGAGATTGCCAAAGATCTGAAAGCTTGCTTCTGTCGTTAAACCATCTTCCTATTCTTCCAAACATGTTCCTACCTCCTTTGCATTAAGTAAGTTCTTTAACGAAACCTTCTTCTCCTATTACGAGTTTGTTGTTTTCTTTCTTTTGAGGAGGAACAAAAAGTGGTCTTGGTGGTGGCCCTGCTATGTTGTCTCCCCATGGGGAGTAATATCCTCCATGGCAGGGACAGTGGAATATAGGATAGTTAAACTCTCCTTCTCCCTGTGGTTTCCAGAGCGGTACACAGCCAAGGTGGGTGCACACCGCTATTAGGGCATAGGCATTTTGTCCTTGGAGTAGCTGACTATTTCTAGCTTCAGTCACCTTACCGTTCCACTGAAAACCCTCTGGCAGCTTTACCACAAACACGGGCTTTCCTTTCCAAGATACAACTCTGACCTGAAGGTCCTGTATCTGGGATAGGTCTACCTCCACCTTTGCCCCTGCCAAGGAAGCCTGACTGGGAGAAAGAACTTTCACGAGTGGATAAAGCACCCCAACTACCCCTAAGGCACCTAAACCTCCTACTGCTAGACCTAAAAGGTCCCTTCTTGAAGCCTCCATTGCACAGCCTCCTTTAATAAAGTTAAGAAGTAAATTATATATCAATATTCTAA
>Ga0209821_100011_pt1 | contig 53486 bp, 53 predicted proteins | sample SSWtaG_3_FD_184118 | JGI IMG/M metagenome (GOLD analysis project Ga0209821, IMG submission 184118) | Hot spring microbial communities from Sandy's Spring West, USA to study Microbial Dark Matter (Phase II) - SSWTFFsm_matched (SPAdes)... | ecosystem: Environmental > Aquatic > Thermal springs > Hot... | reverse complement strand
AATTAATCCCCATGATTGATAAAGAAGAAATTAGAAAAAAATTTTTGGAGACAGAAAATGTAGAAGAGTTTTATGATTGGCTTTTGAAAAATTTTAATGATCTTCCCTTAGAGCTTCAATCTCTGCTTTTTGAGTTTCATTTAGATCAAGCTTTAACACAAGAAATTCAAAGATTAGAATTTCAATATAAATTTTTAAAAGCACTTTATGATTATCTTAGAGAAATGCACCAAACCTTTCGAGAACTTGAAGATCAAATAAAACTTATTGAATTAAAAATGAAAATAGAGGAAAATTTTAATTGATTTCATAAATTTTAAAATTATTGACAAATTTTTAAATTTAATATAAAATTAAAGTTAAATGGTAAGTTCTGAAAGAGGAATAAATAAAAGAGGACCCGAAAATTCCTTACTACCATCTAGTTTAGAAGAATTACCTCAAGAATTAAATGGTTTAATCGGTAGTTATTTTAATCTAGATCCAGATCTTCTAAAAAGATTAGATCTTGAAAAAATCCCTGAATTAATAGAATCATTAAGAAGTAAAATAGAAGAGTTAATACGCCAAATAGAAAGAGAATTTCCTTCATTATTGCAAAAGCTGAAGGAAGTTGTTGCTAACTTTGTTGATAAATTATATGTTGATGATAAATTATATTTTATTTCACCTGAATTTAGAAAAATGGGAAAGGGTGAGGTAGGAATAGCTATTACTATAGCTATCATTTTCACGGCGTTATTAATTTTACTTAATCCACAGACTGAAAATTTTGTTAGAAATGTAGGTGTGGCTTTATCTTTACCTTTTTCTTATTTATCACAACTCTCTAATGAGTTAGCAGAATATCTTTCATCATACAAAGGTTTGATTTTTGCGGTACACCTTACAATTACTCTCGTTTATATGAGTGTTTTTAATCAATTAGGCAGACTTTTGTTTACAAATAGTTTCGATATTGAAAGATTTTCTCGAGAAGTTAGGAGAATCTTACGTGGTCAAAGTTTGAGTAATATATCTGAAAGAAGTATTCTGATGAGGGACATGCGCCTAGCTTTTATAGCTTTTTCGCTTTTATTTATTTTTGCTCCTCTTTCATTATTTGGGCCACCTGATCTTCCCTATGCTTTCCTTTTTAGAATTATTTCTCATATTCTTAATTTACCTGCAGCTATAATTTCAGGTGGATTTAATATAGTCGCTGATCTTATAAGAGATTATAGAGAGACAGTTGAAGCTATTTTTAAAACTCTTGCGTCAATCATATCTGAATTACAAAAAATTTCTCCCCATCAATCTCCTTTAAAACCACCTGGACCGCCTTCATCTTAAATTAAATTAAATGAATAAAAAAAACAAAGCTTTAAACGAGTTATATAAGACATTGTTTGAGTATTATTTTTTGAACCTTTATTGTAAAGTTTCTCAAAAATTAAATCCTGGGGAGTTAGATTTAATAACTAAATTTATTGAAAAAATTTTTGATGAAATTATAAAAAGAGCCCAAAATAAGAATTTAGGTTTAGAAGATTTAGATTTAGAATTTGAAATGAATATTAAAGAGCTCACTAGAAATTTTCCAGAAATTCATGAGAAACTTTATCAAGCATTGGAAGAAGCTAGAAAAGATGTAAATCAAATTTTGGTCGAATTTTTAAAAAATAATCAAACATAATAATGGTTTTTAGAAGATTATATGAAATGATAAGAAGACCCAGTGTAAGATTTCCTGAACCTGTTATTGGTAGGTTAGATGAAGTATGGAACAGATTCTTTAGAGGGTTGAATGTAGATTTTAATAACCCTAACAATATCTATCAAGCTTTTCTCATGTTTCTTTCATTAAATCTTATGGGTATTAGAGATCCTCAAAATTTACTTCCTCAAGAGGTAAGAAATCGTTTACAGGATTTGTTAAATAATACGAGAAACGAAGTAAATCAATTGCAAAGTCAAATTGGGCAATTGCAAAATTTAGATCCAAGTATTAGACAACAGATAGAAAAACTTGTTGCCAATGTTCTAGATGCAATTAACAGTGTTTTACAACAACCTAATCCTCAACAGCTTTCAAGTTTAGCAAATCTTTTAAATACATTACTTATTCGTCTTACTCAGCCATCAAATCAGCAGTTTCAACAATTGCAAACAAATATTCAAAACCTTCAAGCACAAATAAAAAGCCTCGAAGAATTTTTAAGTAGAACTTTACCATTAGAACTTATTAATCTTAGAGATATTTATATAAGTAATGAGTTTTATGAGTCAATTACTCGAGGTGATCGAAGTGCTATTGTAAGATTTGGTGAGGGGTTACAAAGGATAAGAGAACATTTAAGGAGCGGAGGAAGCATACAAATTATCATTGGGAATCAAAATGATCTTCAAGCACTGGGGAATTTTCTTTCCAGCTTGGGATTAAACCTAGATCTTAATAACGATGATACAAGAAGAAGATTAGGAATAGAAGATCAGAATAATACTTATTACTTATCAGTAAACCCTCTTAGAATAGGAATGGAGGGTGTTAATACACTTCAAGATTTAGAAAATAGAATAAGAGAATTAGTAAGTCAAAGGGAAGAGAGGGAGAAAAATTTAAAAGCTAGAAGTGAAGAGGTTAATAAGGCTATGCGAGAAGCCCAAGAAAGAGGAAATGAAACTCTTAGAAGATTTTTTGAACTTTATGGTCAAATACTTCAAGAAGTTAATAGAATAGAAACTACAAGTAGAAATATTTTAAATAAATTCGCTTTAAGTAACACAGAAGCTTTTCTGACAGGTAAGGAATACAATAGGTATGTAAAAAGTAGAATTTTAGAATATGCCACCTTCCTTCATCAGTTAGAAAGAGAACTTAACGATTTAGATAGAACTGTTCAAGAAGTAATTGAAGGAAGACGTGAAGTAACTCAACAAATGATTGAAGCTTTAGATAGAATGTTAATAGAATTACAAACGATATCAAAAGCTTTACAAGAGATAAGTAATCTGACAGCAGAAAACGTTCCACCATTTCCAAAAAGGCTTTGGGAAGCATTTAAAAATATTACCGGAGTTCTTTCAGGAGCAGGTTTAATTGCTGGTATAATTGCAGTAGGGTGGATAGGTGCTTTTGCTTTTCTTCCTTGGGGTCTTATAGCCTGGGCAGAAAAACAAATAAAAGAAAATCTTTTAAAATCAAGCTCTAGTAAATAAATTTTTGTTATAATTAAAATTAGTCTCGGGGCGTGGCGCAACGGCTAGCGCGCTGGCTTTGGGAGCCAGAGGTTGCGGGTTCGAATCCCGCCGCCCCGAATTTTATCATGAAGACAGCATATACTGTTTTAGAAAAAAATAGTTTTAGAACATTTATTTTATTTTTTTCTTACTTCGCTCTTTTTTCTATATTTTCATTAGTTCTAAGAATTTTGATTAATAATGATTATGTTTTTGTCTTTATTTTACTTTTTGCTTTAATTTATAGTTTTTTCTCATTAATCTTAGGAACTAAAATTTCTCTTCATCTTTTTGGTGCTAAAGAAATTAAAAAAGAAGATATGCCAGAAATCTATAATTTAGTAGAAAATATTTCTATCATTGCTGGTCTTCCTAAGACGCCAAAAGTTTATATTATTGATACTAATGAAATGAATGCTTTTGCTATGGGAACACATTATTCAAATTATTTAGTCGCTTTAACCACAGGTCTTATTAAAAAATTAGATAAAAAAGAATTAGAGGCTGTCATTGCTCATGAAATTGCTCATATAAAAAATAAAGATACTAGACTTATGACTATAGCTGTCTTTTTAGCAGGAGTACTTTCTATTGCTGCTGAGATTTTTTTAAGAGTAGCAAATAGCGTGAGTAGAAATTCAAGAAAAGGAGGAAGTATCGCTGGTATTTTATTTTTAGCAGGATTAATTTTTATTATTCTCTCTCCTCTTTTTGCTACTTTAATTCAACTTTCAATTTCTAGAAAAAGAGAATTTATGGCTGATGCTACTTCAGCTTTACTTACAAGAAATCCTTTGGCTTTAGCTTCTGCATTAAAAAAAATCTCACAATCATCTCAAGAGTTTTTTTATAATTATCCAAATTATGCTTCAATTTTTATTTACAATCCATTTGAAAAAAAGAAAGATTTATTAAGCAAGATAGAAAACATTTTTGCTACTCATCCACCTGTTGAAGAAAGAATAAAAATTTTAAGAGAAATGGTTATATAATTTAAAAATAAAGTCGGTTAATTATAATGGTTTTTAAATAATGTTTAAATTTCCAGAAATTCCGGAATTAGAAAAACTAATCATAAATTTTTGGAAAACAAACAAAACCTTTTTAAAATCAGTTCTTCAAAATAAAAATAAAAAAAGATTTAACTGGTTTGAGGGTCCTCCCTATGCTAATGCTGTTCCTCATATTGGACACTTTCTTATAAGAATTTATAAAGATACGACAATGAGATTTTATACGATGAGAGGTTATTACGTGCCAAGAAGAGCTGGATGGGATACACATGGACTTCCTATAGAGGTTGCTACAGAAAAAGAACTTGGTTTTAAAACTAAAAAAGATATTTATGATTATGGTATTGAAGAGTTTAACAAAAAATGTAAAGAACTTGTAATGAAATACAAACATGCTTGGGAAGAAACTGATGAGAGAATGGGATTTTGGATTGATCATAAAAATGCTTATGTTACTTACGATCCTTTTTATATTGAATCAACTTGGTGGATTCTTTCACAAATTTATAAGAAAGGTCTTTTAGTAAAAGAATATAGGATTTTTCCTTATTGTCCTAGATGCGAAACTGTTCTTTCAAAAGCAGAGCTTGGTATGCCTGATGCTTATAAAAAAGTAAAAGATCCTGATGTTTATGTCCTCTTTAAAGTTAAAAATAGAGATGAATATCTACTTATTTGGACAACTACCCCTTGGACTTTACCTGGAAATTTAGCTTTAGCAGTTAATCCAGAATTTGATTATTATCTTTATAAATTAGATGGCAAAAAAGTATGGACGCATCAAAAATTAGATGGAGAGGTAGTTAAAACTCTTAAGGGTAAAGATCTTGTAGGTATAGAATATGAGCCTCTTTTTGATATTAAGAACTTTGAGATAAATAAAAATGATTATAAAGTTTATCCTGCAGATTTTGTTAAAGAAGAAGAAGGTACAGGAATAGTTCATATTGCTCCAGCTTACGGAGATGATGACTTTAAATTAGGAGAAAAACATAAATTAGGAATTTTGAATTATCTTGACTCACAAGGAAGATTTGTAAGCGGTTATATAAAAGATTTAGAAGGTAAAATTGAAGGAAAATACTTTAAAGAAGCCGATGAAATTATTTTAAACTATTTGAAAGAAAAAGGATTAATTTGGAAGGGAGATCTAAAAGGTTATGAACATGAATATCCTCATTGTTGGCGATGTAAAAATCCTTTAATATATTTTGCTAATTCTGGATGGGTAATTAAAATTTCAAAATTAAAAGATGATCTTATTCAAAATCATAATAAAGTTAGATGGATTCCAGAAGAATATGGAAATAGATTTTATGAATGGATTAAAGAGGGTGTTGATTGGAATCTTTCAAGAACAAGATTTTGGGGAATACCTTTACCATTTTGGGTTTGTGAAAGATGTGGTTATACGGAAAGTATTAGCAGTTTAGAAGAGTTTTCTAAAAAATTTAAAGCTAATAATAATTATTTCTTAATGAGACACACAGAAGCTTTAAGTAATAAGAAAAATTTTCTTTCTTCCTATCCTGAAGACAAGTTTAATCCTTTAACTAGAAAAGGAGCAAATGATGCTAGAAAAAAAGCCTTTGCTTTAAGAAAATTTAAAATAGATATTATTTATGCTTCTCCGCTTGCAAGAACTAAGCAGACCGCGGAAATTATAAGTGAAATTTTGAAGGTTCCTGTAATTTTTGATCATCGACTTAGAGAGATAGATTTAGGAGAATTAAATGGTAAGCATTATGAAGAATTTGATAAGTTCTACTACAATGAATTTACAGGCAAAAGAGATTTAGAGAAAAAACCGGTAAATGGAGAAAGTTTAAATGATGTAAGAAAAAGAGTTATTAATTTCCTTTTAGATTTAGAAAAGCTTCATAAAGGTAAAAATATTTTGATAGTTTCTCATGGAGCACCTCTTTGGATGTTAGAAAACGAAATGAAAGCTTTAAACGATGAAGATATTGTTGATTTTAAAATTAAATCTTATGAACTTGGAGAGTTAAGAAAAATTGAATTTAAAGTAGTCCCAAGAAATTCTGAAGGTTTGATCGATCTTCATAAACCATTTGTGGATAATTTTTCTTGGCTTTGTCCTAAATGTAAGGGTTTAATGAAAAGAACTCCAGAAATAGCTGATATTTGGTTTGATTCAGGTTGCGTACCTTTTGCTTCTAATTACTATCCAAAAAGAAATAAATTGGAAATAGATAAAAATATTATTTATCCTGCTGATGTTCTTATAGAAGCAATAGATCAAACAAGAGGATGGTTTTATACTCTTCTAGCTATTAGCGTTCTTTTAAAGAATAAATCACCATATAAAAATATAGTTTGTTTAGGTTTTGTCTTAGATTCTCAAGGAAGAAAAATGTCTAAATCATTAGGAAATTTTGTTGAACCTTGGGAAATTATGGAAAAATACGGTGCTGATGTTTTAAGAACTTATTTCTATTATCTTAATAAGGAGGGAGATAACAAACTTTATAAAGAGGAAGAACTTAAAACATTCAAAAATGAATTTTATGGTCTTCTTTTCAACATTTTGAAATTCTATAAATTTTATTATGATCCAAGTATAAGAAGCTTTAAAGGTAAAAAAGAAATGCAGATAATAGATATTTGGTTTTTAGCAAGATTTAAAGAGGTTTATCAAGAATATTTGAAGAATATGGAAAATTTTGGTTTTCATAAAGCTACCAGACTTCTTTTCGATCTTTTAGGAGACTTTTCAAGATGGTGGCTTAGAAGATCAAGAGAAAGATTTCAAAACCCGAAAAACAAAAAAGAATTTATCAATGCTTATCTTAATTTTCAAGACTTTTTATATGATTATCTAAAAATGTTAGCACCTCTTTCTCCTTTTGTGGCTGAGTATATTTATCAAGAAATAAAAGATGATTTAAGGGTAAGATATCCAGTAAAGGAAAGCATTCATTTAGAAAAATTAGGAGAACCTCTTAAATTAACTCTCAAAGAAAAAATGCTTCTTGAAGAAATGGAGAAAATAAGAATGATTGCTTCTGAAGTTCATAGATTAAGAAAAGAAAATAATCTTAAGCTTAGGCTTCCTCTTAAATCTTTATACATTAAAACAAAATATTCTCCAGAAGTTTTGGAAATTTTGAAAGATGAAGTTAACGTGATGGAAATAATTTTTGGTGAGCCAAAAGAAAAAGAAGGTTTTCTTTATTCACAAACACCAGATGAATTTTGGCTTGATGCTAAAATTGATGAAAAACAAAAAGTAATGGGAATAGTAAAAGATTTTGTAAGAATGATACAAGATTTAAGACAAGATGCTGGACTTATGCCTAAAGAAAGTGTTTTGCTTAAATTTGAAGCTCCTAAACTTTTAAGTGAAATTATAAATAAAAATATTAAAACAATTGAAAGATTAACCAAATCTAAATTAGTTAAAAACGGAAAAGTCATTTTAGCAGAAAAAGAAACAGATTATGAAAATTTTGGTAAGGTCAAAATAGTTATTTATAAAAGTTGATTTAAATGGAAAAAATAAGTTTAAACGATTTTCAAAAAATAGATTTAAGAGTAGGGAAAATTATAAGTTGTGAAAAAGTAGAGGGAACTGATAAGCTTTATAAATTATTAGTTGATTTAGGGGATGAAAAAAGAAATATTGTTTCGGGAATTGCTGATAAATATACTCCTGAAGATTTAAACGGACAACTTATAGTAGTTATTACTAATTTAGAAGAAAAAGTAATCAAGGGTGTTAAAAGCGAAGGGATGCTTCTTGCTGTTGATGATCCAGAAAATGGCCCTGTACTTATTGTTCCTCTCTCCCAAGTAAAAGTAGGTTCTAAAGTAAGATGAGTTTTGAAGAAAAATATTATTTAATGAAAAGAGGAGGGAGTATATTGGCTGAAATTTTAAAAACTCTCTCTCAAGAAGTTAAAGAAGGGATTAGCCTTAAAAAACTTGACTCTTTAGCAGAAGAACTTATTTATAGCTTTGGAGCCGAACCAGCTTTTAAGGGCTATAAAGCACCTTTTGCTACTAAAGAGTACCCTTATACTTTATGTGCTTCTTTAAATGAAATAATTGTTCATGGCTATCCTGAAGAAAATATTTATTTAAAACCAGGAGATGTTTTGAAACTTGATCTCGGTTTAAAATATCAAGGTGTTTTTTTAGATTCTGCTATTACATTATTTGTTGAAGAAACTAAAGAAGAAATTATTTATCTTATTGATATTACTAGAAAAGCCTTAAAGGAGGCTTTAAAAATTATAAAACCTGGAATAAAAACTGGAGATATAGGATGGAAAATTGAATCTACCATTGAGGACGCTGGTTTAAGTGTGATTAAAGACTTTTGTGGACATGATATTGGAGAGGTTTTACATGGAGATTTACAGATATTTAACTTTGGAGATCCTGGACAAGGTAAACTTATAAAGGAAGGGATGTTTTTTACTCTTGAACCTATGGCTTCTTTAGGTTCTGGAGAAATAGAAAGAATCGATGATTATGTTTTTAGAACGAAAGATAATTCTATATCTAGTCATTTTGAAGTAACTTTAGTTGTTAAAGAAAATGGTGCAGAAGTTTTAACCCCTCTTATTTAAGGTCGAAATTAATAAATATAAAATAATGATTTTAAAAAAAGAATTTGAGGAGTTTTTAAAAAAATTATCTGAAGAGATTCCTAAAGATAAAAAACAAGTTTTTTTTGAAGAATGCAATAGATTATGTAAAAAATATGATGAAGAATTTAAAAAAACTCCTCCAGAAAAATATGAAGAATTTTTCTTTAGTTTTTTAGACGAGCTGTTTAATATTTATTACAAATATTCAAGAGTGTCGCAAAATTAATAAAAATTTAATAAAATAAAAATGATTTTTGAAAGTTTTAAAGGAGAAAGACCAAAATTTCCAGAAGGATTAGATTTAGAATTAAACTTTAAATTTCTTAAAGAATTGTTTCATTTTTTTGCTCAATTTAAATCTCGCTTCCCGGAATTAAATATAAGTTTAAGAGATTTATTTGAATTTGTTGAAAAGCACAAATCTTTGATTGAAGAATTTTATAATTCTTTGTTTAAACTTTATTTAGAAGGAAGAATAACTTTAGAAGAATTAAGAGAAAAAATAAAGGAACATCCCTTATATCAAGAAATTGCAGGTATCTTTCGATATAGAGAAATAGGAAAGATTAGCCCAGAATTAGCATTAGGATTAGCAGTAATATTAGCTTTTTTGGGTTTAGCTATTATAGAAGCTTCTGTTATACTATTTGGAAACTTTGGTATAGGTCAAGTACATAAATTGGAAGAAATTAAAAAGGTTTTCGAAAACCCACGTTAATAATTTTAGTCCAGGGGGCAGGATTCGAACCTGCGCAGCCACGAGGGCGCCTGGTTTACAGCCAGGTGCGTTTGACCACTCCGCCACCCCTGGTTTTTACTTAGTAATACATTTATAATTATAGCAAATGCTGATTAGAAATTTCAATAGCTTAGCTTTAACTAAGGAAAGAGAATTTCTACTTAAAGCTTTAAATTATGGTTTAGAAAAAATTCAACCTGAAAATTATTTAAAAGAAAAGATTAAATTTTATGAAAATGTTTTAGAAATTTCTGACAAAACTTATGATCTAAAAAATTTTGAAAATGTTTATTTAGTTGCTTATGGTAAGGGTTCATCTTTAATTTCGAAATATTTAGAAGAAAATCTGAAAGATTTTTTAAAAGAAGGATATGTTATTGATACTAAAGAAGAAGGTTTTAAAAAAATTAATTTTACCTTAGGAACCCATCCTTTACCATCAAAAGAAAATCTAGAGTTTACCGAAAAAGTAATTAAAAGATTTGAAGGAAATTTAAAAGAAAATGATTTAGTTATTGTTATTACCTGTGGAGGAGGCTCTGTTTTATTTGAAAAACCAGCAAAAATAGGCCTTGAGGAAATTATTAAAATTAATGAAGAACTTTTAAAATCAGGAGCTGATATTTACGAAATGAATACAATAAGAAAACATCTTTCTTTAGTTAAAGGGGGAGGGCTGACAAAAATTTTTTATCCGGCAAAAATAATTTCTTTAATTTTATCTGATATTCCTGGTGATGATATAAGTTTTATAGCCTCAGGACCCACAGTAAAAGATGAAACAACGCTCAAAGAGGCTGTTGAAATTATTAACAAATTTAATTTGAAAAACGTAAGAAAAGAGTGGCTTATTGAAACCCCTAAAGAAGATATTTACTTTAAAAACGTTGATTATTTTATTCTCTTAAGCAACAAGGATATCTTAAATGAAATTAAAAATTTTTTAAAAAAAGAAGGTTGGGAAACAGAGATTTTAACTTACACTTTAAGTGGAAACGTTAAAGAGATTGCAAAAAAATTTATAAACCTTAAAACAGAAAGTAAAATTTATCTTTGCGGTGGAGAAACAACTGTTGAAGTTAAAGGGAAGGGAATTGGGGGCAGAAATCAGGAACTTGTTTTATGGTTTTTGAAATTTTTGAAAGAAGAACCTAGAAATACTATTTTTATTTCTTTTAATACCGATGGTGTTGATAATACAGAATTTGGCGGTGCTTTGGGTGATCTCTTAAGTCTTAAAAAAACAGATGAAATGAGATTAAATATTGATGAGTTTTTAGAAAATAATGATAGTTTTAATTTTTTCAAAAAAATAGGAGATGGTATTCTTACAGGTAAATTAGGTTCTAATGTCTCAGATATAATGATTCTAGCTAATTTTTAGTTTTGATTTTACATACTCTAAATCAACATCGATCTTTTTGCCTCGATTAAAAATTTTATAAGGATCAAAAATATTTTTTATTTCAACAAAAATTCTATAAATTTCTTCACCAAAAAGTTTTCTTAAATAATACCCTCTAATTAAACCATCATTATGCTCAGCCGTAAAAGAACCTTGATATTCTAAAACAAGATCATAAACTTTTTCCATTAAAGGAAAAATAATATTCTTTTCTTTTTTCATATCTAAAAGAGGAATAATATGCAAATTACCATCACCTAAATGACCAGAAATAGTATAAATTATTTTAGATTCATCTAAAATTTTTTTAAGCTTAGGAAAGAATTCTGGAAAATATTCGGGATTAACAATAATATCATCAATAAATGGTGCTGCTAAACGATTTTTAATTTTTTCCCTTAAAAGTTTAAAAGTGTCTCTTCTTAATTTCCAATATTTTTGTGCTTCCTTTTCATCTTTACAGGTTCGATATTTTAATTTTAAATCCTTTAAGATTTCTTCAGTTTCTTTTACTTTTTCTTCTATTAATTTTTCACTATTTTCTCCAAATTGAATTAAAATGATTAATTTCGGAATACCTGAAAGTATTATGAGCTTTATTTCTGGTAAAAAGAATTTAAACGTTGAAAAAATACCTTTAGCTCCTAAAACTTCAGCCATTTCTTTTGCAAATCTTAAATAAATTTTAAAAGTATGATCATCAGTAATTTCTAAACTTGTTGGATTTAAGGGTAAAATTTTTTGTAAAAAACTTGGAATTGAATTTATATCTTTTAAAAAAACAATAATTAATCTTTCTATTTTTTCTTTTTCAATCAATTTAATTTTTGCCTTAGTAATTATCCCTAAGGTTCCTTGTGAACCAATAAAAATTTTACTCAAATCAAAACCGTCTGATGATAAAATGTTCCAAATATTATAGCCAGCAGAATTTTTTTTAACTTTAGGCTGACTTCTTTTTATAATTTCAGTGTTTTCTTTAAAAAGCTTATAAATTTTTCTATATATCTCTCCTTCAAAATTATCTAACATCATTTTTCTTTCTAAATCTTCAAAACTTATTTTTTTAAATTTATATTCATTTCCATCACTTAAAACAACATTAATATCTTCAACATAATTTTCTGTTTTTCCGTACTTAAGAGTTTTTTCTCCGCCAGAATTATTAGCTATCATTCCTCCTAAAGCACAAAAATCCTTAGAAGCAGGATAAGATGGTAACATTAAATCTAAACTATTAATTTCTTTTTCAAAATCTCTAAAATAGACTCCTGGTTCTACATAAGCTCTTTTTTCTTCTTTATTTATCTCAAAATGATTGAAATATTTTGTAAAAACTAAAATTAAATCTTCTCCAATAGCACCTCCTGACATATCTGTTCCTGCAGATCTTGAAGTTAAGGAAATATTATTTTTCTTTGCATAATCTACAATTAATGAAATATCTTTCACGCTTTTTGGAAAAATAACAGCTTTTGGTTTTATCTTAAAAATACTTTTGTCTTCAGAAAATTCTTCTAAAATACTTTCATCTTTTAAAATCTCACCTTCTATTTTAAGTTCAAAAATTTCATTCATTAAAAATAATTTTATATAATATCTAAAGAAAAATGAAAACAGGAACTATCACTTTTAGCTTAGATACAGGAAAATGTCCTCGATGGCTTTTTGAAAGAATGAAAATTTTAGCTGGAATAATGAGTGAAATTATTATTGAAGAATTCGGTGAGGAAGAATTTTTAAAAAAATTAAGTGATCCTTTTTGGTTTCAAGCTTTTGGTTGTGCTTTAGCTTTTGATTGGAACTCTTCAGGGCTTACAGTAACAACAACCGCTGCTTTAAAATTAGCTCTTCAAGAAAGAGATTTAGGAATTTACGTTTGTGGAGGAAAAGGAAAAACTTCAAGAAAAACACCTGAAGAAATTTTAATTTTAGGAGAAAAATTGGGTTTTGATCCCTATCATTATATAAATTATTCAAAACTTATTGCTAAAATTGATAATTCTCTCATTCAAGATGGCTTTAATATTTACCATCATACTTTTATAATTACAAAAAATGGAAATTTTGCTGTTATTCAGCAAGGAATGAATACATCTTTTTCTCTAGCTAGAAGATACCATTGGTGGAGCAAAGCATTAAAAGAAGATATAACCTTAGAACCTCACACTGGAATAGTTTCTCAAAAAGTTTTTAATAAAGTTTTAAATTTAACCGCTAAGGAAAGTTTAGAAAATAAAAATTTGATTGTTGAACTAGTAAACTCCCCTAAGGAACTTATAAAAGATTTAAAATTTTTAGAAAAACCATCAAAATCTTTATTTTTACCTAATATCGAATTTAAATATCATCCCGTTTTAGAAGAAAGATTTGACATAAAGAGATTGAAAAAGATTATTGAAAAGGCAAGCTTTTTAGAACCAAAAAAAATAGAAGAACTACTTCTAATTGAAGGTGTTGGACCTAAAACTATAAGAGCTTTATCTTTAATAGGTGAGCTTATTTACAGTAAACCAGCTTCTAAAATTGATCCGGCTAGATATTCTTTCGCTCATGGTGGTAAAGATGGCACTCCTTTCCCTGTTGATAAAAAAACTTATGATGAAACTATAAGAATTTTAAATAAAGCTTTAATTATTTCTAGACAAAAAAACTTTTTATAAAAAGCAATGCGTCTTAAAAGAGATTTTTTTATTAGACCAACTCTTAAAGTAGCTCAAGAACTTTTAGGGAAAATAATAGTAAGAAAATATCATGGGAAATTAATTTTAGGAAAAATTGTCGAAACAGAAGCTTATATAGGGCCAAAAGATAAAGCTTCTCATGCTTATTCTTTTAAAGGGCAAAGCGAAAAAGAAAAATTAAAAATCATTAAAGAAAATTGGTCAAGGATTAAAAATTATATTGAAGATAAAGAAAGATTTATAAAAAGGATATTAAAACTTAAAAATGCTAAAGTAACCAAAAGAAATTTAGCTGAATATTTAAAAGGTGGTCATATTTATATTTATTTAGTTTATGGAAATTATTTTCAGCTTAATATTACTACTTATAAAGAAGGTTATCCTGAATGTGTTCTTATTAGATCTTTAGAACCCTTAACTAAAAATTTTAAAATTAAACCAAATGGTCCTGGTAAACTTTGTGAATTTTTAAAATTAGACTACACTTTTTGGGGTTACGACTTAGTTGAAGGAAATGAAATTTGGATTGAAAATTGTGAAAATTATAAAGAGTATGATATAATGAAAACATCAAGAATAGGAATTGAATATGCAAAGGAAGACGCTTTTTTACCTTGGAGATTTTATATAAAAAATAATAAATGGGTTTCCAGAAGATAAAAAAATTGGCTGATTTTTTGAAAAAGGAAGATAATTTTCTTTTAATCACCCATAGAAATTTTGATTTTGATGCTATAAGTTCTCTTCTTTCTATGTCAATTATTTTAGATTATCTTGAAAAAAATTATTTACTTTATATGGATGAAGAAATTAAAGATGATTTTCTCAAACTTCCTAATATAAATAAGATTTCAAGAAAAATTGAAGGTTTTTTAAAAAATGTTATTTTTTTAGATTGCGAAAGAAAAACTTTAGTTAGCGAAAAAATTTTAAAGGAAATAGAAGGAAAATACTCTATTTTTATTGATCATCACCTATCAAACATGCTAAGTGGAGATGAAAATTATGTTTTTCCTGAAGCTTTATCGACAACACAAATTCTCTATTATTTAAAAGAGGAGTTAAAAATAAAAGATAAAAACTTAGCAGAACTTATTCTTTTAGGTATTTTAGGAGATACAAAATTTTTAATGATCGAAAAAGATACTTTAGCTTATAAAGAAATATTTAAGATTATTTTAAATCTTTTAGAGGAAGATGCTAATTATTTTTCATTAATTGAAAAATTTTACTTTAAGGATTGGGAAAATTTTAAATACAATGTTTCTCTCTTATCAAGAGCAGAAAAATTAGAAGACATTTGCTATTTGATAATAAAAAAAGAGGAAATTAAAAATAGTTATCATGAAAACCTTTCTAACCAACTTTCAGAAATAAAAGAAATAAAAATAGCTTTTGTTTTAAAAGAAATTGAAGAAAATAAAATAAAAATAAGTTTAAGATCAAAGGGAAATATAGATGTGTCTTATCTTGCTAAAAAATATTTTAATGGCGGTGGTCATAAAAATGCTGCGGGTGGTATTTTAGAAATGGATTTAAATTCTTCATTTAATTTTGTTTTAGAAAAAATTAAAGAATATTTAAAAGAAAAAAAATGAAAATAACCTTAGGACCGGAAAATCCACCATATAAAGAAGAACCAAAACCTAAGTGCGAATTTTGTAAAAAGCCTATCGAGGATTATTTATTACATCTTATAGTAGAAAAAGAATGTGAAATAGGAAAATTTTTTAGACGATGGAGTTTAAGATTATTCAAAGCTATTAAAAGATTTAAAAAAGAATTAGAAATTAAAGAGGTTGATATAGATGCTTATAAAAGAGCAATCAAAGAACTTATAAATAATGCCCATGAGTATTATCCCTTTTTTCAAATAATCGACATGTTTTTAGAAACTATTAAAGGACACAACGAAGAGGGTAAAAATTTAGAAGAGTTTCTATCACTACTTATGAAATTTACAAGCGTAGTTTACACTGATACAGAAGGACTACATAAAATTGAAGCATTTTTAAATGGATTAGGAGAGATATATAGATTAGTTATAAAATCACACGATGGTGAACCTCAATATTTATCTACAAACATGGAAGCTGATTCAAAATTGAATGATTTATATTTCTGTGTAGAATGTCAAAAAAGAATATCTTTTGATTTTGATTCTCAGAAAACATTAGAAAGAATTGAAAATTTTAAAGAGAATATTACTGAAATTTTAAAAATAGAAATCCCCCCAATTGATATTAATAGCCAAGATACTTTAAGAAGTTATTTAGATTTGATAAGTGAAGAAGGCTTTCTTTTTGATTTTATTAATCTTTTAATAGTAAGAAAAGAAAAAAAGTTAGATGACCCTATAAACAGTTTAAAAAAGCAAGATTTTTTAATAAAATTAAACGAAATTATAAATTTTTTGAATAAAAATCTTTGGTTTAGAATTTTAATATCTTATTTTAATTCTAAAGCTTTATTAGTTAAATTTTCAGAATTTATTTTAAATAACATAGAAAATTTTTCTAAATTAGTTAGCGATCTAAGTAAAATAAATATATCTGAGTTTGATATTATAAAAGCCCTAGAATTAGAAGATTATAATTCTTTTGAAAATCTTATCTCTTTTTTATTTTCTGTATTTTCAGCTATAAGTGAAAATAATATAGAAAATGTTTTTAAAAATCTTAAATTTATTAAAAACATTAAAAATACTTACATTTGCCCGTTTTGTAGTAGGATTTATATTCTTGTAGATAAAAAATATATCATCTTAGGTGATGGTTATTTAGAAATAGGAAATTTTGAAGGAGAAGAAATTCAAAATTGTTTTAAAGAAACTTTGCCACATTATGTGGTTAAAATATATCTTGAAGAGATAACCCCAAAAATTTAATATAAACTTATTTCAATCCTGAAGGATGAAATAAAATGAAAATTACTGGTACAGGACCACCGGAAACTTTTTCGCATGAATCTCACCCACAAAAAGATAGATTTACATGTATATTTTGTAATGGAAAAACAAATAGCATTAATGATTTTTATTATCATATAATGGTTGAATGTCCCGGGGCTTCATCGTCGAGAAAAGTGTATATAGAAATAAGCAGAAAAATTATTACTCATTTTTTTGGTTTTCTTACCAAAATAAGAAACTTACAATCTAATGAAAATTTACTTAATCAACTTATAATTTTCTATCAAAATATATTAGGAGAAATAGGTCACTTAAGGGAAAATCTTGATATTTATGATTTAATTAGATTTTTTTTAGATCGCTTTGATTCGTTTTTAAAAATTGATTTAGGGATGATCAAAGAAAAAGATCATTCTGGTTATGCAATTCCATATAAAGACAGATTTAAATTTATAATAGCATGTAGATCAACACCCCAAAGAGGAGTATATTCCTTTATACCATCATCTTTTTCATATCCAACTATATTTACTCAAAGCTGTAATAATTGTAAAAATTTTATTGATTTTTATTTAGACTTAGATACTTATAGAGAAAAAATTAATAAAATCTTAAAAAAAATCTTAAAAAATTTACATGCCGAAATTAAATTTTTAGAAATCATTGCTCAAGCGGAGAAGGAAAGAGCGGAAGAAGAAAGAGCGGAAGAAGTGGAATCTAAAGATGTTTATACAACTTTTATTAGAAAATTTTATATCCCACTCAAAAATAAATTAATCTCAATAGGGAAAGAAATAGTAAAAAATCAAAAAAGCGATGAACCCTTAAGTTTTCTTCTTGAAATTTTCCAATTTTTAGAAGAAATTAAAGAAAATTTTGAAAAAGAAACAGAGAAAAATATTCAAATATATATTTGTCTCGATTGCTCTCGTTTTTATGTTTATATAGAAAATATAGATGAAAATATAGAAGGTAAAAATTATTTATTAGAATTTTTAGGTAATAGGGAGTGGATAGAAAATTTTAAAATAAAACAACCGCCATCTAAATGTAATATATGTCAAAAAAGAATCTTAAGGATTTATTAATTATCTAAAAGAAATTCAGGAGGAAAATTAAAACCATCATCATAAAAATCAATTTTCCAAACAGAAACTTTTTTATTTCTTAACCATCTTAATAAAGTTATCCATAAAATTTTTTCTAGAGGATTTCTTAGATTAAAAATTCTATAAGGTACTCCTAATTCTTGAATATAAACTTTTTCAAATTCTTTAATTATTTCTTCTATTTCTGAAGGTAAAAATTCAAATGGATAAAGATGTAAAGTTGGTATAATTCCTGTTTTTTCATAAAATTCTTTAGATAAATACCTGGGGTTTTTCAAACCAGAAACTATTTCCCATTTAGGAGATAATAAATTTCTTATATTTTCTAAAACAAAAGTATACCATAAACTTAATATTTGTTTTCTTTCGCTGTCTTGATAGGGTGGTTCTGGTTCATTAGCAATACTTATAATTAAATCTTCATTGCCTAATTTTTCTTTTAAATACCCTAGTATTTTTTTAACTCTTTCTATAAAAAATCTTTTCAGCGTCTCATCAGTAAAAAAAATCTTATAACCGTTTAAATCTTTAGATGGATTATATGGAGAAGATGGGGAATGAGAACCATAAATAGGGTTATATTTTAAGGAGTTACCTATAGTATAGCAGTCAATTAAATCTATTTCTAAGGTAAAATTTAATCCTTTATTTTTTAAAAAATTATAAAATTTAAAAACTTTTTCTAAAACTTCAAAATTATATTCTCCTAAATTTTTTTCAAAATCATCGCTTATAAAAATTCTAATCCTAAATCTTTCAACACTAAAAAATCTTTGGATTTTCAAAAGTATATTATAATATTCTTCCCATTTTTCTTCTTTTAAATAAACAAAGGGAGAATTAATTCCTAATTCTTTAAACTTTAAATCTTTATTTTCTTTAAAAAATTCTTTAACTATTAAATAAAACCATTCTTTAAATTTTCTCATCGTAGGATGAATTTCAACAAATGATAAAACTGTTATAATTCCTAAAAGTTTTAAAAACTCTCTTCTAGTCAATTTTTTTTCTTTAAAACTTTCTATAAAGTTTTTCATTTTTCTTATATAATTTTATTAAGAGGTCGAATAAATAAAAACTTTTAAAAATGCCTAAATTAGTAAATAAAAGATATAATCCTCAAAAAAGAGAGGAATTAACAGAAGAATTTAGAGAAGAAAAATTAAAAAATTCTATTAAAATGGCTGCCATCCAAGCAGGAAGAGATGAAGAAAGTATTTTTAGTATTGTAGAAGAAGTAGCAGAATATGTTATGGAGCACTTAGGAGAAAGAGAAAAAGTAGATTCTCAAGAAATTAGAGAGCTAATTTTAGAATATTTAAAAGAAAATTATCCTGACATTTATCAATCTTGGATAGAATACGACAGAACAGTTAAAGGAAGAGAAGAATAAAAATGAAAATTAAAAAGTATTTTTTAAATTTCGACTTTAATTTAAAAGAAAAATTCTTTGATGGAAAAACAGTAATAGATTTAGAATTGGATAAAGAAAAAAATTTTTTCGATTTAGACTCTAAAGACTTAGAAATCAAGGAGATAAAAGTTAATGGTGAAAAAAGAAATTTTAAACTTAACAAAGATAAATTAAGAATTTTAGGAAAATTTAAAAAAAAGAACCTGATTGAAATTGATTTTAGAGGTAAGTTGATTGAAAAGCTTAGTGGAATTTATTTAAGCAAATATAAAGAAAAAGAAGAAGAAAAGTATATAATTACCACACAATTCGAACCCGATTATGCTAAAACAGCCTTTCCTTGCATTGATCATCCAGCTTATAAAGCAATTTTCCAAGTTTGTTTAAGTTTTGACAAAAACTTAATTCCTATTTCAAATACTTTACCACTTAGAGAAGAAATTGTGAGAGATAAAAAAATAGTACTTTTTAAAGAAACACCATTAATGTCTACTTATCTTTTGTATATAGGTGTAGGTGATTTTGTTTTTCTAAGAGATAAATATAAAAATGTATTAATAAGAGTAGCTACTACTAAGGGAAAAGAAAAAGGAGGAAAATTTGCTTTAGATGTAGCCAAGAAGGTTTTAGTTTATTTTGAAAAAGTCTTTGGAGAAAAATACCCCTTAGAAAAATTAGATCTTATTGCTCTTCCTGACTTTGCTGCTGGAGCAATGGAAAACTGGGGAGCAGTAACTTTTAGAGAAGAAGCACTTCTTTATTTTAGAAATATAAGTGATACCTTGAGAAAAAGAATCATTGCTGAAGTAATTTCTCATGAATTAGCTCATATGTGGTTTGGAAATCTTGTCACGATGAAATGGTGGGATGATCTTTGGCTTAATGAAAGTTTTGCTACTTATTTAGCTTATAAAGCTGTTAATAAAAATTATCCTGAATTTAAGATTATGAAAGATTTTGTTGATTCAGAAATTACTTTTGCTATTTATAGAGATGCTTTTCAGAATACTCATCCTATTAAAGCTAGAGTCAAAAATCCTGAAGAGATAGGAGATATTTTTGATGAGATTTCTTATAATAAGGGTGGTTCTATTTTAAGAATGATTGATCTTTTTCTCGGGGAAAAAATTTTTTACGGAGGTTTAAGGAATTACATAAAAAAATTTAAATATCAAAATGCTACCTCTGAAGATCTTTGGTCAGCCTTAGAAAATTATTCTGGTAAAGAGGTAAGAAAAATAATGAATGATTTTGTAAGAAAAAAGGGAACACCTATAGTTTATCTTAAAAGCAAAGGCAATTTTTTCTTATTAGAACAAAAAAGATTTACTCCTTGGAAAGATTTAAAAGAAAAATGGTCTATTCCTCTAAATATTTATTTGAACGGAAAAGAAGAAAAGTTAATTTTAAAAAAGGAAAAAATTAAACTTAAGGTAAAAAAAATTGAAAATATTATTCTTAATAAAAATTTTTCAGGTTATTACCTTGTTTCTTATCCAGAGTCTCTTTTGCCTAAGGTTGTTTCTTTAAGTAACGAAGAGGAGTTAATCAACCTTTTAATTTCCTATAGATTTTTAACTTTTAGAGGTGATATTAGTTTAGATAAGTTTTATGAAATTTTTTCTACTTTAGAAAAAAAAGATATTAAGAAAAATATTTTTGCTTATAATAGACTTTTAAGTATTCTCAGAAATGATTTTCTTAATTTTGAAAGTAAACAATTCTTAAAAGAAAAACTTAAAACTTTAAGCGAGAAAGTAATAAAAAACTTTGGCAAAGAAATAAAAAGTAATGAGAGTCTAGAAATCAAAGAAATTAAGAAGCTTTCTTTACTAAATTTAGGCTATTTAATCGGAGAAGAAAGAATAAAAAATTATTTAATAGAAGAATTCAAAAAGTTTTTAAAAGATAAAAATAAAATAAATCCCGAAATTAAAATCATATCTTTTACTGTGGCTGTAAATGAAAAAGATGAATATCTCGAAAAACTTTTGGAATATTATAGAAAAGCAGAACTTAATGAAGAAAAAAGAAAGTGTCTTATAGCCTTTTCAAGAATAAATGATGAAAATAAATTTAAAAATTTCTTAAATATGCTTCTTACTGAAGAAGTTAGATTTAATCAAATATTTATTTTCTTTGCTGGCGCTTCTTCTAATAAAAATAAAGAAGAAATTGTTTTTCAATGGTTGAAAGAAAATTTCAAAAAATTAGATGAAAAAGGAGGTGGTAATAAAGGAGATTGGATACTTAAATATGTAATCGAAACTGCTTTGCCATATGTAGGTCCAAAAGTTGAAGAAAAAAAATTAGAAGAATTTATTAAAGAAAATAACCTGACAAAAAAATATCCCCAAACGATTCCATACCTCTTAGAATACATTAAACTTTTAAGAGAATTTAAAAAAAGAAATGAACCTTGAATTTCATCCTAATATTTTGTCTGAATTAGGAAAAAATAATTTTTCCCTTCAAAAATTTGAAAATTACCAAAAATTAGAAAAACTTATCCAATATGCACCCTACGTCGCTTTTGCAATTTTAACTTTAGGTTTTTTGATATGGTACTTAAAATTATCATCTCATGAGCAAAAAGAAAAATTTAAAGAATTAAGCAAAAGCTTAATTATTCTTGCACTATTTATAATAGGCTTTTATATTTTATTCAAATCAACTTATGAAGTTTTTCAAAACATCGAATATACTTTTTTATTTTCTGGTTTTATTTTAGTAATATTTATACTTTTTTTAGATAAAATTAAAAAATTTAAGGTTCCGAAAGATAATCAATGACTAATTATTTAAAAACTAATTATTTAAAAATATTAATAGATTCATTTTTTGAAGACTTAAATAAATTTAAAGAAAAACTTATTTCTCTTCATCCAGCAAAAAAAGACGAAATTGAAAGAACAATTGAAGAAATTAAAAATCTTGTTTTAAATGAAGAGATAGAAGATATAGATTCTTATATAAAAATCTTAAAAAGTTTTGAATCGGTCTATAAGAATTTTTCGGAATTAATTCCTAATTTTGATGAACTTTTTAACCAATTTTTAGAAAATTTTTTAAAAAATTTTTTAAATAAGATTAGATGATAATTGAAAAAAACAAAATAATTGCTCCTCTTACAAATTTCCGAATAGGAGATAAAGCTCTTTATTTTATAACCCTCGAAAACATTGAAGATATATATGAATTTTTAGAAGTTAAAGAAAAATTTAATTTACCTATTTTCATTTTAGGAGGAGGAACCAATCTTCTTTTTGATAAATTTGATGGCTTTGTTATTAAAACAAATTTTAAAAATTTTGAGATTTTAGAACCTTATATATTAAAAATAGGTGCTAATTTACTAGTAAGTGAGGTTTTAGAAAAAGTTTGTGAATTAGAGCTTTCAGGCTTTGAATGGGCTGGGGGACTTCCTGGCGAAATAGGAGGAGCTATAAGAGGAAATGCTGGTTGCTTTGGTGGGGAGATAAAAGATTTAATCTTAGAAGTTGAAGCTTTGAATTTAAAAACCGGAGAAATAAAAATTTTTAAGAAAGAAGAAATAGAATTTGGATATAGAAGTTCTTTTTTTAAGAAAAATAAAGAGTGGCTTATTTTAAGTGGAATTTTTAAATTTAATCAAGGTAATAAAGAAAAAATTAAAAAGGAAATTGAAGAAAAAATAATTTACAGAAAAGAAAAACATCCTTTAGAATATCCAAATGCAGGAAGTATTTTCAAAAATATAAATTTTGAAAAAGCACCAGAAAAATTAAAAAATTTGGCTTTAGAAAAAAATAAAGTCAAAAATGATCCCTTCGCTGTTATTCCTACTGCTTTTGTAATTTCAGAATTAGGTTTAAAAGGTTTTAAAATAGGTAAAGCGCAAGTTTCTAAAAAGCATGCAAACTTTATTATCAATTTAGGTGGAGCTACTTTTGAAGATGTTTATAGTCTCATCGATTATATAAAAAAGAAAGTTGAAGATGAGTTTGAAATAAATCTTGAAGAAGAAATAGAAATTGTAAAAAGTTATTAACAATTTAACTTGATTTTTTAAAATATTTGAATGAAAATTAATAATTAATATCAAAGAAAAATAATTTTGAAAAAGAGGAGGGGTTTGGTCGGCCCCGTAAGAATATTAAAATAAAATGGCAGCAAAGAAACCAACAAAGAGATCAGCAAGAAGACCAGCAGCTAAAAAGTAAAAACAAAATTCGCTAAGGTGGATGCCCGGGGCTAAAAGCCCCGGGTTTTTATTTAAACTAAAAATTTTGATTGTGAATAAATTGTTAGTGAAATTAATAGAAACTTTTTTAATTCTGATTTTTTAAAATGACTTATTTTTCTGAAATTTTTCAGAAGAAAGATTGTAAATTAAAAGTGAGTGGTAAAAAGTGGTAAGTTGTGGAAAAACTTGTGGAAAATGTGGAAAAAATTAAAAAATCAATTTAAATGCTTATAGGTGAATATAGGTATAACATAGATCAAAAAGGGAGGCTTATGATACCGGCAAAATTTAGACAAATCTTTGGTTTAGAGGCAATTGTAACAAGAGGAATTGATAAATGCTTATTTGTCTTTTCTAAAAATGAGTGGGAGAAAGTGGTAGAAAAGCTTTTAAAACTTCCAATAAGCCAGGCTAATTCTCGTGCTTTTACAAGACTTATGCTTTCAGGAGCTCATCAGGTTGAAATTGACAGTCAAGGTCGAATATTAATACCAGAAAACCTAAGAAACTACGCTGAAATTACAAAAAGAGTAGTAGTGGTTGGTTTATATTCAAGATTGGAGATTTGGGACGAAAAAAATTGGGAGAAATATAAAGAAGAGAGTGAAAAACAAGCACAAGAGATTGCTGAAAAACTTAGTGAACTTGGAATTTAATAAATGCATATCCCTGTACTCTTAAAAGAAACATTAGAAATCTTAGAACCAGAAAGAAACAAAAATTATATTGATGCTACCTTTGGAGAAGGCAATCTAAGCTTTGAAATAGTAAAACTTATAAAACCAAAAGGAAGGGTGCTTGCTTTTGAGTGGGACCCCGAACTTTACAAATTAGGTTTAAAAAAAATAAAAAAAATGAAAGAAAAAAACATAAAACTTGTTAATAAAAATTTTAAAGAAATAAAGAAAGTAGTTAGGAAGGAAAAATTTTATGAAATTAAAGGAATTGTTTTTGATTTAGGAATTTCCAAATGGCACTATGAAAGTTCTGGAAGGGGTTTTAGTTTTAAAAAGAAAGAACCTTTAGATATGAGAATTAATCCTCAAGAAATTAAAATTACAGCTTTTAATATTGTAAATTATGCAAGTTATTATGATCTAGTAAAAATTTTCAAAGAATATGGTAACGAAAAAGAGGCAGAAAAAATTTCCAGAGCAATTTTAGAAAGGAGAAAGTTTAAAAAAATTGAAACCTCTGAAGAATTAGCCGAAATTGTTTCTCAAGTAAAAAAAGAAAAAACAAAAATTCATCCAGCAACAAAAGTTTTTATGGCTTTAAGAGTTTTTATTAATCAAGAATTGGAAAATTTAGGTTTAGCTTTAGAGGATTCATTAGATGTTTTGGAAAGAGGAGGAAAAATTATTATTATCACCTTTCAAGGTTTTGAAGATAAAGTTGTCAAAAGATTTATCAAGAAGTATAAGAGAGAAGGGAAAATAGAAGTTATTACAAAAAATGTTATCAAACCTAAAGAAGAAGAAAAAAAATTAAACCCAAGCTCAAGGTCGGCAAAATTAAGAGCTATTAAAAAAATATGAAAAAAAGAAAAATAAACGCTAAAAGTCCTCCAATTAATTTCCTTTACTTTTTAGATTTCTTTCTAATTATAAGTATTCTCCTTTTAGCTTTTTTCATAATTAAAGAAAGAATCTATCTCGAGCAAAATAAACTTTTAATTAGTCAATATAGAATCCACCTTAGCGAAATTTTTCTTAAAAAAAGCGAGACTTATAAAACGAATAAAAATCAGACCAACCCCTCCTCATCGACAAACTTTATTTATGTAAATCCTCAAAACTTCTCATATTTAGAAACATATAGAAGATAATAAAAACTAAATGAAAAACAAAAACTCTTCCTCAAAAATATTTTTATTTATTCATTTTTTCTTTCTTATTATTCTCTCTTCTTTTACTACTTATAAGCTTTACGAAATTCAAGTTATAAAAGCTAAAGAAATAGAAACTTTTTATAAAAATAATGTTAAAATTATTCCTCCATTAAGAGGTAATATTTATCTTAAAAGTAAGGATGGTTCATTAATTCCTGCAGCTCTTTCTTTTTATCTTTACGATGTTTATTACAATCCTAAAAAAGCAAAAAATTTAGAAAAAGAAATTGAAGAGGTTTCTAAAATTTTAAACAAAAATAAAGAAGAAATTTTAGCTAAAGTTCTTTCAAGTAAAACAAGTTTAATTTTAGAAAAAAATGTCGATGAAAAAATAAAAGAAAAATTAAAAAAATTAAATTTAGATAGTCTATTTTTTGAAGAAAAAGTTGTTAGAAATTATCCCTTAAAAAATTTACTCTCACAAACAATAGGCTTTTCTGTTTATGACGAAAATGAAAGAATTACTAAAGGACTTTATGGTTTAGAAAAATATTATGATGAGTATCTAAGAGGAGAAAAAGGCTATCTTTCTTCTTACGGAACTTATAAACCTCCTAAAAGAGGGGCTGATTTAATTTTGAATATAGATTATTATCTTCAAGTTAAAACTGATGCTATTTTAGATGAAGCTATAAAAAATTTTAAGGCCCAAGGGGGTCTTATTTTAATTATGGAAGCGGAAACAGGAAATATTTTAGCTATTTCAGAAAAACCTGATTTTGATTTAAATAATTATTATTCTGTTAATGACTATTCAATTTATTTAAGTAAACTAAGTTTTCCTTATGAACCTGGTTCAGTAATGAAACCATTCTTTTATGCTGGAGCTTTTGAAGAAAAAATTTTATCACCAAATTCAACCTATTTTGATCAAGGTTTTGTTAATTTAAATAATAAAACAATTTACAATTTTGACAAAAAAGGCAGAGGAGAAGTAGATTTAAGAACTGCTTTAGTTCATTCTTTAAATACGGGTTCAGTTTATGTAAGCCAAGTTTTAGGAAAATCGAGATTTTTAAAATATATAGAAAAATTTAGATTTAACAAAGTACCTGAAGTTGATTTTCCTATTTTAAACTCTAACGATTTAAAAACTCTTTATCCACCGATGGGAAGGGAAATAAATTTTGGCACTGCTAGTTTTGGACAGGGAATATCTATTTTACCTTTTTCTCTTCTAAATGGTTATCAAATTCTTTTCTTAAATAAAGTTACTAAAATTAATATTGTTTCAGAAATTGATTTTCCTGAAAGGGAAAAAATTATCAATAATCATAAAATAATTTCACAAAACATACTTTCTCAAAAAACAATTTTGAATATTAAAGAAATTTTAGAATCTGTTGTAGAAGAACAAGCTAAAAAAGCTAAGATTAAAGGTTTTAGAATTGGAGGGAAAACTGGCTCTGCTCTAGTACCCACAAAAGAAGGTTATAGCGAAGATGTAATAACAACTTTTATAGGGGTCTTTCCTTTAAGTAGTCCTAAATTTATAGTTTTAGTAAGATTAGATAAGCCCGACAGAGGACTTTTAGCTTTTGGAACTTCAGCGCCAACATTTAAAAAGGTAGCCGAATTTTTGATAAATTATTATAACCTCGAACCAGATAAACCTGAAGAATTAACATTTAAGTTTTAAAAAATTTATTGATGAGTTAAAATATTTTACAAAATGGTAAAGAAAATTAAAAATTCAATTAAAACTTTTTTTCTTTCGATCATTTTTTCTATCTTTATTTTGACACTTATAGCTTATGCGACTCCACCAATATCTCCATATCTTCCTGGTGAAACATTAGATCCTGCTTGCTCTCCTGGTGATTTAAATTGTACAGTTTTACCCTCTTTAGTAGGCACAAGCACTTCTGGAAATATTGGTTTTTATATAGGGACAACAACTTTAGCTGGCGATACAGAGCTCTTTTGGGATAATTTAAATAAAAGATTAGGAGTAGGAACATCAAATCCGAGGAAAAAATTGCATGTTGAAGGCCATTTAAAAATAGGAGGTGAAAATAACTTGCTTTTTGTAGGCCGAGGTAAAAGAGAATCTGACTATCCAGGTCAATACGATTGGTATAGGGGTTTTATATATTTAGGAAGAGACTTAACATTTTCTGATTGGTATACGGATACTTTAGCTCCCGGCATTGATTCCGGACATATAGTTTTAGGAGTTGACACAGATATTGGTGCTTTTATGCCAGCTGTTTATAATCCAGATACATTAAATTACATTAGAGCTGCAAATATTGAAGGTGCTTCAGGTATTTTTCAAGGAGATTTATATCTCCAAAAATCTGAAGGTTCTAGTATTTTTTTAAAACCTGATGGTAATTCTATAGAATCTTCCATTAATTTTGACAATTTAAATAAAAAACTTTCTTTTATTATTAAAAATCCAATTTTAACTCCTTTTGAATTCAAAACAGAAAATCCTTTTACGGGAGACTTTTTAACTATCTTTAACTCCTCTACTAATATTTTCACTCTTTCTTCTAATGGTGACGCTTATATTCCAGGATTTTTTATAGCTACAAGCGGTTTTGCTTGTAATGATGTTGATTTGGGCTGCGGTTGGTTTTTCAGGAGCAAAGATATTTCTGATTGGTATTTAAAATATAATTCAAACATACCAAGCTTAGACTTATCTTTAGGGCAAAATGAAGATCCAAATTTTTCTTTCAGAATTGGATACATAAATGATGATTTCTTTACCTCTAAAATATCTATGAATAATATGGGAGATATTTTTGCTTCCGGAACATTAAATGTAAACACAGGGATTATAAATAACAACTTAGGAATAGGAACAAGCAATCCTCTTCAGTCTTTACATGTCCAAGGAAGTGCATATATATCAGAAAATTTAGGTATTGGAATTGCTAATCCAACTAACAATTTAGAAGTAAGCGGAACAAGTGCTCTTTTTAGTTCTTCTGGCGATTTTAGAATAGTAGTTTCCAAGGGAAGAACATTAAGTACAGCATCTTTTCTTTTCCAAAACAATTTTTCAGGTAGAGCTGAATTTGGATTAATTGGTGATGATAAATTTCATATCAAAACTTCTCCAGATGGCTCTAACTGGATTGAAAGTTTAGTAGTAGATATTAATGGCAATGTTGGCATTGGAACGACAAATCCGGAATATAAATTAGATGTTAGTGGTCCAATAAGACAGACAAGTGCTTTAAATTGTGCTTTAAGTGCAGATGCCGATGGCCAAATAGTTTGTGTAGTTTCTTCACGGCGTTATAAAACAAATATTAGAGAGTTAAATTTTGATATTAATAAATTCTTAGCTTTAAGTCCGAAATTATTTGATTGGGATACAAGTACTTTACCATTTAAACCTGGAGAAGAAAGTTCTGTTGGTTTTATTGCAGAAGAAGTAAGTGAAGTTTTTCCTGAAATTGTAAGATACAAAGATGGTCAGCCGGAAGGAATAAAATACGAACTTTTACCAATGTATCTGTTTAAAATTGTTAAAGATTTAGTTTTTGGCTTTACAGAAAAGATAAAAGCATCTTTAAATGATCTGGGAATTATTATTGAAAATGGCGTTACAAGAATTGAAAAAGCAAAAATTAATAAACTTACTTCTAAAAAGTTTTGTCTTGAAGGTGATGATGGCGAAATAATATGTCTTGATAAAAATCAAATTAAAGAAATTTTAAATAGAAACTCGTGTAGTACAAATTTTCAAGAATCTAATGATGAAACTCAAATGTAAACTCATATTAATTATTTTCACTTTTTTTCTTTTTAATTTTGTTTATTCTGCTGGAATGGATCCTATCTACAAATACGCTTGGGGAGAAAATATTGGTTGGGTAAATTTTAATCCTATAAATGGAAATGTTAATGTTAGTGATACAAACATAACAGGTTTTGTTTGGTCGGAAAATTATGGCTGGATTAATCTTTCTCCCACAAATGGAGGTGTTTTTAATGATGGTAACGGTAACTTATCTGGTTATGCATGGGGAAAAAATTTAGGCTGGATTGATTTCTCTCATGTTAAAATCAAACCTGATACAGGAGAATTTTCTGGTTATGCAGTGATTTTAAAAGATAATAGCAAAATAAATTTCGATTGTGCAAATTGTAAAGTAAAAACTGAGTGGAGAAAAGAAACAAGATTTTTAAACGCACCACTATATTCTGGCCATGAAGAAAAGAAAGAATATAACATTTCAGAAGATTTAATAAAAACATTGGTGAATTTATTTTTACCTCATAAAGAAGAAAAGAAAGAAGAAATAGAAAAAGAAAAAATCGTCAGTTATCAATCTTTTAGCATCTCTTTAGGTCAGGAAATTAATAAAAACTATGTTACTAGAACTGAAGAAAATACTAAAGAAGTAATAAAAACATCATCATCTTCTAAACTATCTACTCCTTATTTTTTTGTTTTATCAACCTATGGTCCTCTTCTTGTATTCATTTTATTAATTTTTTTAATAGTTCTAGGAATTCTTAAGCTTAAAAAATAGAATTTTTAGGTGTTATAATTTAAAAGATGAAAATTTTTATTGGAGCAGATCACCGAGGTTTTAATCTTAAAGAATTTTTAAAAGACAAATTAAAAAAGGGGGGTTATGAAGTAATTGATTGCGGAAATTTAGTTTATGATCCTGAAGACGATTATCCTGATTTTGCTTTTAAAGTTGGAGAAAGTATTAAAGAAAACTCTGGAAGTTTAGGAATTTTAATTTGCGGTTCAGGGGCCGGAGTTTGTTTTGCTGTAAATAAAGTAAAAGGAATTAGAGGAGGTTTAGCCATAAATCCTCAAATGGCGAAAATAATGAAAGCAGATGATGATATTAATGTTTTATGCTTAGCAAGTGATTTTATAGAAAAAGATTTAGCTTGGGAAACTGTTAAGGCTTTTTTAGAAACAAGATTTAAAAACGAAGAAAAATATTTAAGAAGAATTAAAAAAGTTAAAGATTATGAAAACAAAAATCATTCCAGCTATTAATGCAAAAACATTTGAAGAAGTTAAAGAAAAAATAAATTTATTAAAAAATTTAACAAGTCATTTTCATTTAGATGTTTCTAGCTTAGAGTTTACTGGGTATCAAACATGGCAAAATTCTAAGGATTTAACAAAAATAAAAAATTTTATTTTTGATCTTCATCTTATGATTTCTTTAAAACCTCAAGAAATTTTAAAATGGTCTAAAGAAAATGTAGTCGCTTTAATTTTACATCTAGAAGCTAGCAAAAATCCTGATGCACTTTTAAAAATAGCAAAAAAAACAAAAAAGAAAATTTTTATTGCCTGGTCACCAAATGTTGAGTTTGATTTTATCGAAAAATATTTGAATTATATAAACGGTGTTTTAATCTTAGGAGTGATGCCAGGAAGAGCTGGACAGAAATTTTTAGAAGAAACCTATGAAAAAATCGAAATTATTAAAAGAGAAAAAGAGAAACTAAAAATTAAGTTAATGGTTGATGGAGGAATTAATAAAGAAAATTTTGATAAAATTTTATCATTTAATCCAGATTATATAGTGATGGCAAGTGCTATTTATTCTGAGGGTGATCCAAAAGAAAATTATTTATTTTTTAATAAAAAAATAAAAAATGTTTGAATTCGTCCCCCAGTTTGAAAATTACCAAAAACTTTTAGAATATTTAGAAAAAGTTGGGGCTTTAAAAACAGAAAGAATAAAATTAGCTTTTGAAAAATTTGATAGAAAAGATTTTTTACCTAAAGAAATGAAAGGTTTTGCTTATATCGATTCACCTCTGCCTATTGGTAGTGATGTTGGACAAACATGTTCGGCACCCTATGTAACTGCTTTTCTTATAGAACTTTTAAATCCAGAAGAAGAAAATAAGGTTTTAGAAATTGGTTTTGGGAGTGGATGGACTACCTGTATTTTAGCCGAACTTGTCGGAGAAAACGGTAAAATTTATGCTTTTGAAATTGATGAAAATGTTTTCAATTTTGGTAAAGAAAATATCGAAAGATATAATTATATAGAGAAAGGAAGAGTTAAAGTTATTTTAGGTGATGGGAGTAAGGGTTTTAAAGAAGAAGCACCCTTTGATAGAATTTTAGTTAATGCCTTTTCTCCTGAAGTTCCTCAAGTTTTTATAGAAGAATTAAAAGACAATGGTATTTTAGTTATTCCAGATTATGAAGGCATATGGCAAATTATTAAGAAAAATAATGAAATAATTAAAAATTATCATTGGGGCTTTGTTTTTGGTCCATTAAGATCAACTTAAAAAAATGAACTTTTTAAATTTAGGTTTAATTTTTATTGTTCTTTTTTTAATTTCAAGTTTTTTTTATTTAATTAATCAACCACTTCTAATTTCTTATATTATTTCAGGAACTCTTATTTCTAATTTTTTCAATTTAAACGAAAGTGATATTTCATTTTTAAATTCATTTGCAGATCTAGGAATAATTTTTTTGCTTTTTGTTGTTGGACTTCAGCTTGATTTTAATCTTTTGAAAGAAATAAGCAAAAAAGCAATTTTAATCGGACTATCGCAAGAAGTTTTAACAATTTTAGCTGGACTTATATTAATAATTCTTTTAGGCTATCCATTTAAACACGCACTTTTAATTGCTACAGCTCTTTCTTTTTCAAGTACCGCTATTGTTTTAAAAATTCTTTCTGATAAAAAAGAATTGGAAACCTTATATGGAAGGCTTATCATCGGTTTTATGATTGTTCAAGATATTTTTGCTCTTTTTGTTTTCTTTTTACTTGATCTTCTAGAAACTAATTTTTTAAAATTCCATGAGGTTATTATTTCTTTTTTATCTTTATTTTTGTTTTTTACTCTTCTTTTTCTCGCCAACAAACTAATTAAAAAGTTTGAAGAAAAAATTGAAAGTAACTTAGAATATTTATTTGTCTTTTCTTTAAGTTACCTTATGGGTGTTATTAGTTTAGGAAATCTTTTAAATATAGGAAATGAAATAAGTTCGCTTGCTGCTGGGCTTTCTTTAGCTAATTTTGTTTTCTCAAAAGAGATAGTTTCACGATTTAAACCATTAAGAGATTTTTTTATTTTACTTTTTTTTGTTAAATTAGGATTGAACTTTCCTATTTTTGAAATTGATTTTAATTTTCTTTATCGCCTTTCAATTTTAAGTTTTTTTGTAATCTTTATAAATCCCTTAATAGTGATGATCATTATGTGGTTTTTCAAATTTCCATTAAGGGTAAATTTTGTTGTTAGTTTAAGTTCTGGACAAATTAGCGAATTTTCTTTTGTTATGGTAGACATAGCAAAAGATAAAAGTCTTTTTAATGAAAATTTAATTCATCTTATCTCAGGAATAGGATTTGTGACTATTTTTGTTTCCTCTTATCTTCTTTATTTTCATGAAACTATTTTTAATAAAATAAAAAGATTTCTTCACTTTTTTGAAGTAAAAAGAAAAGAAGAAAAAGAAGAAATCTTTTCATACCAAATACTTCTTTTTGGTGCTGATAGAATAGGTAGCATTATTTTAAAAAATCTTAAAGATTATAAAGATAAAATTTTGATAGTAGATTATAATCCTGAAATAGTAAAAAAATTAAAGAATGAAAATTATAATGTGATTTATGGTGACGCTAGTGAAGTAGATTTTTTAGAAGAGTTAAATTTAAAAGAAACAAAAATAGTTATCTCAACAATTCCTGATTTAAATATAAATCTTTTGCTACTAGAATTTTTAAAATCTAAAAACAAAGAAACAATATTTATTTCTGTAGCAAGTAGGGAAAAAGAAAAATTAGAATTGGAAAATAAAGGATCTGATTTTGTTTTTATTCCTTATCACTTGGGTGGAGAAGCTATTTCTCAAAAAATAAAAGAACTTATTTAAATAGATTTTGCGGAGGGGGTGGGATTCGAACCCACGAGTCCCCTTAAACGGGGACAGGCCTTAGCAGGGCCTCGCCTTAACCACTTGGCTACCCCTCCATTGGTGGACCCGAGGGGACTTGAACCCCTGACCTCCGCCATGCCATAGCGGCGCTCTAGCCAACTGAGCTACGGGCCCTTTTAATTTATTATACTATAAAATATTAATTTCTAAAATATCTTCGAATTTCTTTTTCATTAAAAAAACTAAATTTTCTAATTCCTTTTTATTTTCCTTTTCTATTTTAATTTTCAAAGAGATAAAACCTGGTTTTATTAAAGTGTTAAAATAAACAATTTTTATTTTTTTCTCTTTTAAAAAATCTAAAATTTTATCAATAATTTCGGGTTTATTTTTCGTCTTTATTATAAGAACAAATCTTGATAAGTTTAAAATTTTTATCTGATTTTCTAATAAATATTTTCTTATTTTCTTTCTAGCATTAGTTGTTTTAACAAAATTAAGCCAATCAGGACTTGGGTATTTCTTTTTATTAACTATTATTTCTACCACATCACCATTTTTAAGTTCATAATCTAAGGGAACAAGTTTACCATTAACTTTAGCTCTTTCAGCATGATTTCCTATCTCTGTATGAATTTTATAAGCAAAATCGATTGGTGTGGAACCAACAGGAAGTTCGATAACTTTTCCTTTAGGTGTTAAAACATAAATTTTTTCTTTTAAAAGATCCATTTTTATTTCTTCCATAATTTCGCTATAATCTTTATAATTCTCTTTTAATTCTCTTATCTTATTTAAAATTTCTAAATCTTCCTTAGAAGTAAAAATAGTTAAGTTTTTTCTATAAACTTTTGTTTTTTTAGCTTCCGAATAGGCAAAATAAGCTGCGGTTCCGTATTCGTTAATCTCATGCATTTTCAAGGTTCTTATCTGAAACTCAACATGAAAACCTTGAGGTACAAAAACAACTGTATGTAAACTCATATAACCATTTGGTTTTGGCTTAGCAATATAATCATCAAATTCTGAATTCAAAAATGGATAAAGAGAATGAATAATACCTAAAACATGATAACATTCTTCAATTTGGTCAACAACAATTCTTACACCGAAAATATCATAAATCAAATTAATATCAAAATTTTTCTTAACCAACTTTTTATAGATACTTGAATAAGTTTTAATTCGATAACTTATAAAATGTAATTTTATATTATTTTTTTCTATTTCTTTTTTTACTTTTTCAATGATCTCCGGTAAATAGTTTTTTCCCTTATTTATTTTTTCTTCAAATGTTTTTTTGACCCATTCATATTTTTCTGGTTCTAAAAATTTAAAGCAAAGTTCATCTAATTCGCTTGCCCAAACATAAATTCCTAATCTTGTAGCTAAGGGTACAAATATATCACGAGTTTCTAGGGCTATTCTTCTTACTTTTTCTTTAGGTAAGTATTCTAAAGTTCTCATATTATCTAATCTATCAGCTAATTTTATTATAGCTATTCTTAAATCTTCGGATATTTTCAAAATTAAATTAAGAAGGTTTTTAGCTTGTTCTTCTTCTGTATCGTAATATTTATAATGACCAATCTTTGTTACTCCTTTGACCAACTCTGTAATTTCTTCGCCAAATTCTTTTTTCATTTCTTCCTCACTTACATGACAGTCTTCTAAAACATCATGTAAAATGCCCGCAGAGATTACTTCAGGTCCTGATTTTATTTCTGCTAAATTAAGTGCTGTTCTCAAAGAGTGATTAAAATAAGGTTCTCCGTTTTTTCTTTTTTGACCTTCATGAGCTTTTTGAGCAAAATCAAATGCTTTTTTTACTAAAGAAAGCTCTCCTTCTTCAAAATTGATAAATAAGCTAATCTTTTTTTTAAATTCTTCCCAGGACATTTTAAAGTTCTCTTAAAAATTAGAGTTTTAAAATTAATTTTAAGACAAAAACTAAGAAAAAGAAAAATGAGTTAGAGACTACTAAAGAAGAACTTAGAGGAAAATTAAAAAGAAAAGAAATTAAAAAACCGTTAAAAATATTAAGAATACTAATCAAAGGAGAAAAAATAACTATTTGTTTAAAACTTCTGCTTAAAAGCGAAGAAGACATAGGAGGTAAAATTAAAAGAGCAGTAATTAGAACAATACCAATAATCTTTATACCTAAAATAGTGGCTATTCCTAAGATAAGATAGAATAAATATTCAAAAAGATTAACGTTAAAACCTCTAAGGATAGCTTCATTTCTATCTAAAAAAATAAGGACAAATTTTTTAAAAAATGAAATTGTTAAAAATAAAATTAGTGATGAGAGAGAAATAACTAAATAAAAATCAAATTGACTTAAGGTTAAAATATTGCCGATGAAAAAATTTAAAAGTTCTGGTTGGTATCCTTTTTTAAGGCTAACAATGATGATACCTAAAGAAAGAAAAGTAACAAAAATAAGTCCTATCAAGGCGTCTGAATATATTCTGGTTTTTCTTTCTAAAAAATAAATTAGCGAGGAAAAAATTATACCACCAAGAATACCCAAGGGTATAAGCTCTAAACCTAAAAAATAAGCAATAGCTAAAGAAAAAACTGAAGCATGAGCAATGCCATCGCTAAAAAAAGAAAGTCTTTTTAAAAGAACAAAAATTCCTAAAAGAGAATAAGTAATACCTAAAAAAATTAAAAGGATAAGAGGTTTTAATAAAAATAAATATTCTTCAATATTCATTTTTTTCTAAGGGTTTATTAAAAGGATAAACAAAAATCTCTCTACCATAAAGTTCTTTTAAAATTTCTTCTTTAAAAAGTAAAGTTATAGGACCATTACAAACAAGTTTTTTATTTAAACAAATAACATGAGTGGCAAAATGATGAACAATAGTAATTTCATGGGTGACAAGAAGAATAGTTAGCTTGTGTTCTTTATTTAAAAAACGAATTATCTCATAAAACTCTTTTTGTCCAGCAATATCTATTTCGCTTATGGGCTCATCTAAAAGGAGAATTTTAGGATCATTAATTAAAGCTCGGCAAAATAAAACTCTTTGAAGCTGACCACCGGAAAGTTCTCTCAAAAGTTTATCTTTATAATCTAAAATATCAAGCTCTCTTAAATGATGTTCTAAATGAGATTTTTTAGGTAAAGTTTCATCTGTTAAATTAAACTCTAAAAATTCTTTAACTGTCATAGGAAGAAATTTCTCTATTTCAAAATGCTGAGGAACATAACCTATAACTTTTCTTTGCTCGTAATTTGGTTTGCCATAAATCAAAATTTCTCCATTATAGGGAATAAAACCCATAATAGCTTTAAGTAAAGTTGATTTACCAGAACCATTGGGACCTATTACAGCAGTAATATTTCCTTCTTCAACATCAAAACTAATATTATCTAAAACCTTAAAATTACCAAAGCTTACATTTAAATTTCTTACCTCAATAGCTTTCATTTTCCTAAGGCTTCTTTAATTATTTTAACATTTTCTTTATAAGCAAAAAAGAAGTCTTCTTTACCTGTTTCTAAGGTATCTAGATAATAAACCTTTAGGCTATATTCTTTAGCAAAATTTTCTGCCTCTTTATTAGAAGCAAATTTTTCTCCAAAAATAGCTTTGATGTCATATTTTTTAATAAGAGAAATTAAGTTTTTTATTTCTTGTGGCGTTAGTTCTCCTTCTTCTTTTTCTAAATAACCAACAATTTCAAAATTATAATCCCTAGCAAAGTATGATAAAAAGTTATGTTGTGTCACAATTTTTCTTTTTTTTATATCTTTTAACTCGTTAAAAGTAAATTTATCGAATCCTTCAATTTTCTCTTTAAGTTTTAAATATCTTTCTTTATAATAGTCTTTATTTTGAATGTCAATCTCTTCTAAAAACTTATAAATATTTTCTGCTACCTTTAAATTTTCTTTTAGAGAAAACCAAAAATGTGGATCTTTTTCTTTATCTTGGATAATAAAATCAACTCCTTGAGTAACATTAATTAACTTTATTTTTGGATTAATATTTTTAATTCTCGAAACCCAAAAATCTATACTTAGGTCAGCATATAATATATAATTCATATTTTGAATTTTTTCCAAAGCTTCTGGAGTTAAATCAAAATGATGGGGGTCTGAACCTACAGGCATTATAAGCTCAAATTTAACTTTATCACCGCCTATTTCTTTAGCTAAGTAGTAAATCGGATAAAGAGAAACACCTATTTTATCTTCATTATGAGTAGGCTTTGATTTTTTAAAGTAAAAGAAAAAAGTTAAAGATGATAAATAAAAAATTAAAATTAATATTAATATTAAAAGAAAAAATTTGTTTTTCATTTCTTTAAGTAATTTTTAATATTTTCTAAATGCTCCTTATATGTTTTCGCATAATAAGCTTTTCCTTCTTTATCTGTTAAATAAAACCAATAATCAGTTTCTTTAGGATCAATTACCGCTCTTACAGCAAAAACTCCTGGATTAGAAATAGGCGTTGGGGGTAAACCTAATCTTTTATAAGTATTAAATGGAGAATCTCTATTTAAGTCTTCTTTAGTTAAATCATCTTGACAAAATCTAAAACCACATTTTTCATAAACTAAAGTAGCATCTGCTTGAAGTTTAATATTATTTTTATATCTTTTGATTAAAATACTGGCGATAATAGGAAAATCTTCGCTTTTCTTAGCCTCTTTTTCAACAATAGAAGCAAAAATTAAGACTTCATAAGGATTTAAATCATTAGCTTTTAAAAGTTCGGGTAAAAGTTTTTTTTCAAAATTAGAAAAAACTTTTCTTAATATTTCCCTCTCTTTTTCTTCTTTATAAAATTCATAAGTATCGGGCATAAAAAAACCTTCTAAACTTGATGTTGGAGAAAAATATTTTAAAAGAAGTGGTGTTCCATAATCTTTCAAAGTTAAATTAGAAAAATTAACATTAAAACCTTTTTGTCTAAATGTTTCTTCAATTTCTTTAATGGTGGCTCCTTCGGGAATTAATATTTTAATTCCTTGGCCGCCCTTTTCTAATATTTTAATTACATCAAAAAGATTCAAAAAACCATAAAATTCATAAAAACCAGCTTTTAACTTGGATCCTTTCAAAACAACGAAAAATTTAAAATAAAAAGAAGATCTAATAATACCTTCTTTTTCTAAAAGCCAAGCTATTTCATTAATTTTTGTTCCGGGAGAAATATAAATCTTTTTAGGTGTTCCTAAAAAAACAGGATAGAAAAGATAATAAAGAGTAAAAGAAATTATTAAAACCATAAAAAAAGAAAAAATAAACAGAGGATAAAGTTTGATTATTTTTTTATAAATTATTTCTTGATCAGTCATTTTTTATTTCCTTAACTATTTCTTCAACATCTTTGCCTTCGACAGAAAAGCGCCAAACATTTTCTGTAGCTGATCTTCTTAAATGAACAAAATTTTTTTGATTATAAAGAAAAATACCGTCAAATTTTTTAATTTTCAAATTAAATTTTCTTTTTAAATTATAAACTAATTTCTTTTCATTTTTAATTTTTAGAGAAAATCTTCTTATCTTCAAATTATTCAAAATATCTAAAAATTTTTTTTGATTAAAGTTTCTCAAAAAAAGAGGTAAAGAAAGATAAGGTGCTTCTGTTTTTAAATCTTTAAAAAAGTAAAAATGTCCGGATGGCTCAAAAGCTAAATCCAATTTATGTTTTTTAAAGGCTGATTTAAAGTAAATATGACCTGTAGGAATATAAAAAATTTTTTTATTTAATCTTCTAAGTTTTTCTTCCAGAAATTTCGAAAAATAAATAGGAGCTCCAAGTTTTTTATATTTTTTAGAAAGAGAAATAAAGTAAAAAATAATATCTAAAGGAACTTCATTTTTTTTGTAAAAATAATAAATTCTATCATTATCGTTGTCACTCTTTATAAAAAAATCACTTTTGTTATTATAGTAAATATTTAAAAGTTTGAAGTAGGGAAAAGTAAATTTTAGAAAATCATTTTTAACATCAAACCTTACCTCAAATTTCTTTTCTAAAGAGTAATTTTTTGAAAGCTCTTCAAAATAATCTTTAATATAATCTAAACCAACATCATTTTTTATTTTTTTAATTTTAAACTTAGAAATTTTTCTATTTTTTTTTAATTTTTTAGGTTTCCACGACGTTCCGTCAGGTAAAAAAAATTTAAGACCAGCATAAGTTTTGGGCAGATGTGAAGCGGTTAAAATAATTCCAGGAAGTTTTTCTTTCAAACAAAAAAAATAGAAAATGGGTGTAGGAAGAGAACCAAGATTTTTAAAGAAAGCAAACTTTTTAATAAGATAATCTTTTATGATCAAACTTTTTTCATTTAGATCAGAGCTTAAAATTATTTTTTTGAAACTATATCTTTTTTCTAAAAAACTTTTAAAACTTAAGATTAAATAATCAACAATTTCTGGGTTTATCTCTCTATTAAAAATTCCCCTCACATCATACTTAAGAAGCATAAGAAAATTTATATACAAAAATCTTGTTTTATTATTTCAAATTATTTTAATTTTAACCTAAATTTTTATAATTTTTTTAATTTTCGTAAATTATTCTGTAAGTGATAAAATTTAATTATGTTTAGGGTTATTTCAGAATTTAAGCCAACAGGAGATCAACCACAAGCAATAAAAAATTTATCCGAGGGCCTTAGAAAAGGTTATAGATTTCAAACACTTCTTGGGGTGACAGGAAGCGGAAAGACTTTTACTATGGCTAAAATTATTGAAAAAACTCAAAGGCCGGCTTTAATACTTTCGCCAAATAAAATTTTAGCAGCTCAGCTTTATCAAGAATTTAGAAATTTTTTTCCTTATAATGCTGTTCATTATTTTGTAAGTTATTATGATTACTATCAACCTGAAGCTTATATACCTGAATTGGATATGTATATTGCTAAAGATGCAAGAATTAATGAACTTTTAGATCAATTAAGACATTCTGCTATTCAAAGTGTTTTAACAAGAAAAGATTTTATTATTGTTTCTTCTGTAAGTTGCATTTATGGGATAGGAGACCCGGAAGAATATAAAAATATTTGTTTAAATTTAAAAAAAGGAGATAAGGTAAGCAAAAAAGAAATTATTGAATATTTAAAAAATCTTCAGTATGAAAAAAATCATTCTTTAACAGAAATTAAAGCGGGCAGTTATTTTGACGACAAAAATAAAATTTCTATTATCAATCCTGATGCCAGCTATGCTTTAGAAATTTTCTTAGAAAAAAATAAAGTTACAGAAATAAGAAGATATCCTATAAGAAAATTAAAAGGTGAAAAAATAAGCATTCAAATTGATTTTAATTTTGAAAACTTAGAAGAGATTAAAATTTTTCCTGCTAAGTTTTTTATTACCTCAAGAGAAAAACTCAAATTAGCTATTTTAAATATTAGAAAAGAGTTAAGGGAAAGGTATTGGCAACTTCTTAAAGAAGGTAAAATTGTTGAAGCAGAGAGATTAAAAAGAAGAACTCTACTTGACTTAGCTCTTTTGGAAAAAAATGGTTATTGTCCAGGAATTGAAAACTATTCTCGTCACCTTTCTTTTAGAAATCCCGGCGAGCCTCCATATACTTTACTTGATTATCTTCCACCAGAAACTATTATTTTTATAGATGAATCACATCTTTCTATACCACAACTTAGAGCTATGTATAACGGTGATAGAAGAAGAAAAGAGGTTTTAGTTGAATATGGTTGGCGTCTTCCCTCTGCTTTGGATAATAGACCCCTTAAGTTTGATGAATTTTTTGCTAAAGATTTTCAAATTATTTTCGTTTCTGCCACACCAGGAGATTTTGAAAGAAAAATTTCTTCACAAATTGTTGAGCAACTTATAAGACCTACGGGTATACCTGATCCAAAAATTTTAGTTAAACCTACTAAAAATCAGGTTTTAGACTTACTTGAAGAAATAAAAAAGAGATTAACAAAAAATCAAAGAGTTTTAGTTTTAACTTTAACTAAGAGGTCTGCAGAAAATTTGACTGAATTTCTTTTAGAGCAGGGAATTAAAGCTCATTATCTTCATTCTGATATTAAGACACTTAAAAGAGCACAGATTATTAAAAAATTAAGATTAGGAGAAATTGAAGTTTTAGTGGGTATTAATCTTTTAAGAGAAGGATTAGATTTACCTGAGGTTTCTTTAGTAGCTATTTTAGATGCTGATAAAGAGGGCTTTTTAAGAAACTCAACAACTTTAATTCAAGCTATGGGAAGGGCAGCCAGACATTTAGAAGGAACAGTTATTCTTTATGCTGATAAAATAACTAAATCAATGGAAGAAGCTATTAAGGAAACAGAAAGAAGAAGAAAGTATCAATTAGAATTTAATAAAAAACATAAAGTGATTCCAAGACCAATAATTAAAGAAATTCATATGACTCCTGAAGAAATTTTAGGTAAAGTTAACTACGAAGAGGAAATCACCAAAGAAGAATTAGAACTTTTTATAAAAATTGAAAAAGATAACTTATAATTTAACTAATTTAAAATGAAATTCGATCAAAAGGAAAGAAAAAGTCTTCTTATTGCTTTAGGTTTTTTAGGAATCTATCTCTTTTCTTTAGTTTTTAACTATTTCTCTTTAAACTTTGCTAAAAATAAAATTTTAGAAAAAAAGAGAAATATTGTTAATTTAAAAAAAGAAAAAATGATGATAGAAAAAGAAAATTATATTTTAAATATTTTAACTCCAACTTTAAACAATTTTGAAAAAGAAGTAGGTAAAAACTTAGTTTCTTTTAAAAATGAGGTTGAAAAAAAAGAAAAAAGAAGTTTAGAAGAAATTAAAAAAATTATAGAAGAAAAAAGAAAAAAAGAAAATTGGTTTTTAGAAAAAAATGAAATTATAGGAAACAACCTTCAAGTTCAAATCAAAATTGATAAAACAAAAATTAATGATTTTTTAAAGTTTTATAAAGAAGAGTTTCTTTCTTTAAGATTAGTTGATTTAAAAATTGAAAGTGTCGAAAATTTTTACATTATTTTCTTTGTTTTAGAATGAAAAAGACGAGAATCCTTTTTATAGCTTCAACAATTTTTATTCTTATTTTTTCTTTAATTTTTCAAATTTTTGTTTTAAGCAAAACCTATCTTGATTTAAGTAAAGAAGAAAAACCTAATTTAACCGAAGAAAGTATTTTAGAATATCAAGAAAGAATAAATAAATTAAAAGATTTTTTTAAGAATTCAAATTATAATTAAGAACTTTTATTCCAGGAATTAAAAACTTACCATCTTTTTGAATCAACTTACCATCTACCCAAACTTCTCCTCCTCCATATTTTTTAAGCATAAGAATAGTAATATCCCAATGAATTAAACTAATATTACCATTAAACAAATTTACCCTTTGTCCTTTATACAACTTATCCTCATAACTTTTACCAAGAGCAAAATGGAAACTTCCTCCAACTTTTTCATTCAAAAGAGGATCAAAAACTCTTCTTCTTATTCCTGGATTTGTTCCCAAGGCTATTTCTCCTAAATATTTAGCTCCTTCATCAGTATTTAAAATATCAACTAAATTATTTTCACCCTTTTTAGCTGAAGCTTCAACAACTTTACCATTTTCAAATCTCAAATAAATATCTTCCATATATTTTCCATTATAAGAATAAACACCCTCGGCAAAAACTTGACCATTAACTGAATCTTTAACTGGAGCACTAAAAACTTCAGAACCCGGATAATTATAATCAATAGTTGAGTTAGCAAAAGTCATACCTTCAATTGACATTTCTAAATGAGTTTTTTTCTTAGGATCAGAAGAATAAATATTGGCTTTTAAAACAAGATATTTACCCTTATCTAAAATTTTCTTCAAAATAGCGTTTTCTTTTTCTATTTTTTCCCAATCTTGAAAGCAAGATTTAAAATACATTTTCAAATAATCCTCAAATTTCATTTTTTCTAATTTTGCTTTTTCCTTTGTTGGCCAATATATCAAACACCACCTTGTATAATTAACGCGAAAATCCATAACAGCTGGTTTAGAAGCTTCATTAAATATTTTCATTCTTTCTCCTTCAATATCTTCAAAAATAAATTCTGATCGTGGACACCTTATAAGAAAAGTAACATCTGCTTCAAAAAATTTAACATTATCAAAAGAATAAAACCTGGCTATATCTTTTTCATTTGAATTTTTAATTAAAACAGCATTCATGTCCATATCTCTTACCATATAATAAACTCTTGCTTTTCTTTTAAGAGAATATTCTGCTAATTTTAGAGCTAATTGTTTTCCTCCAAAATCAAAAAATATAAAAACCCTCTCTCCTTCTTTAACATTAGTAGAAATCTCGACCATATCTTTAGCTATTTTATCAACATACTTATCTTCAAAATAGATAAGCTCTTGACTTGCTCCTTTAATAAGTCTCATGCTTTTAATTTTAACAAATTTTTCTTATAATTTAAAAAATGGAAGAATATAAAAAAATTTTAGCGGAATATATAAAATTTAAAAGCATTTCCGCTGATAAAGAATTTTTACCTGGGATTTATTCTTGCGTTAAGTTTCTCAAAGAGCTTTTTGAAAAAAATGGTTTAAAAACAAAAATTATCGAGGGTTATGAAAATCCTTTAGTTTATGGCGAATATAATGCCAATAAAAAAGAAACTGTTTTAATTTATGGACATTATGATGTACAACCTGCAAAAAAAGAAGATGGCTGGAAAAATGATCCTTTTGTTTTATATGAAGACGAAAAAAAATTTTATGGAAGAGGAACAGCTGATAATAAAGGACAAAATTTAATTCATCTTTATACAATTTTTAAACTTCTTAAAGAAAACAACTTAGGTTATAACATCAAAATAATTTTGGAAGGAAACGAAGAAACAGGTTCAAATAAGCTTGAAAAATTTTTAAAAGATTATAAGAATCTTCTTCAAGCTGATCTTGTTTTAATTTCTGATGGAGAAATTGTAAAAAATATTCCTATCATTGATGCTGGCTTTAGAGGGGTTATAAATTTAGAATTGGAAATTAAAACTGCCAAGAAAGATTTTCACTCTGGTCTTTATGGTGGTGTTTTACCAAATGCCTTACACGAAATGATTAAAATTTTAAATACTTTTTTTGATAAAGAAGATAGGGTTTTGATCAAAGGATTTTATGAAAAAATAGATAAGATTGATAAAGAGATCATTAAACTCAATAAAAAACTACTTTTCAATGAAAAAAAATTTAAAAAAGAAACAGGGGTAAAAAAACTTTTTAATAAGGACTTAGATTTTTATACAAAAACAGGCCTTTGGGCAACGATTCAACTTACAGGTCTTTCAGGGGGTTATTTTGGAGAAGGTTTTAGAAATGCTATTCCTCATTCCGCTTTAGCAAAAATTAATATTAGGTTTGTAGAAAAACAAAATGCTAAGGGAATTGTAAAGAAAATTAAAAGTCATTTAAAAAAAGTTATTCCTCATTATGTTAATTATGAGTTAAGAGTAAAAGAAATATCACCGGCAGTAAAACTTGATTTAAATAATTCTTATATAAAAAAGGCAAAAGAGGTTCTCAAAAAAGTTTTTAAAAAAGATCCTGTCTTTAAATTTTCTGGAGGCGGTCTTCCTATTGTTTTTTACTTTAAAAATATTTTAAAAGTTCCGCAAGTATTAGTTTCTTTAGCTAATGAAGATTGTAATATGCATTCTGTTAACGAGAATTTTGATAAAAAATTAATTCAAAAAGGTTTAGAATTTTCCTATCTCTTTTTAAAAAATGGATAATTTTGAAAATCTAAGAAAAATTTGGCAAAAAGAAGGAGATGCTTATCTTCTGTTCAAATCTGAAGCGCTAAAGCTTAATGATTTAAGGTATTTAACTCGTTTTGATGGTTCGACGGGAATTTTTCTTCAAACAAAAGAAAAAAATTATTTATTTGTTGATGGTAGGTATTTTGAAAAAGTTAAAAATCAAAAAAATGAAAATCTTGAAATTATTTTGTATGATATAAATTTTAAAAAAGTAATAAGATCTTTACTTAAAAAAGAAAGGGTTAAAAAAATCGTTATTGATCCTTATCAAAGTTTTGCTTTTATAAGAAGATTAGAAAAAATTTTAAAAAATGTAAAGGTTATTGTTTCTAAAAAAGAAATTACTTCTCAATTAAGAGTAAGAAAAAATGAAAAAGAGATAGAAATTTTAAAAAAAGCTCAAGAAATAGCTGATAGAATTTTTATAGAAATTTTAAATTTTATAAAACCAGAAAAACATACTGAAAAAGAAGTGGCTTTTAAAATTTATGAATTAGCAGTAAAAAAATATGGTTGTGAAAATCTAAGTTTTGAACCTATTATTGCTTCAGGAAGTAGTTCAAGTATTCCTCACTATAGAAATGAAGATAAAATTATTAAAAACAATTCTGCGTTACTTATTGATTTTGGTGTTATTTATCAAGGTTATGTTTCCGATATGACAAGAACTTTATGGGTAGGAAATAAAGTTGATAATGAGTTTAAAAAAATTTATAAATTAGTTTTAGAAGCCCAAAAATTGTCTCTAGAAAAATGTCAATTTGAAAAACCAGTAAAAGCTAAAGAAGTAGATAAAGCAGCAAGAAATTATTTTAAAAAATATGGTTATGAAAAATACTTTATTCATAGCACTGGACATGGTATAGGTATGGACATTCATGAAGCACCTACTCTTAGTCCTTATTCAAAAGATGTTTTAAGGGGAAATGAAGTCGTGACTATTGAGCCTGGAATTTATCTCGAAGGTAAATTTGGCATCAGAATAGAGGATACAGTAATAACTGGAAGGGGAGAAAATATTACTTTTTCTTCTAAGGAACTTATTCGTTTATAATTAAATTAAAATGGAAAATTTAATTCCAAAAATAGGTTTAGAAATTCATTTAGAGCTCCAGACAAAAACTAAACTTTTTTGTTCCTGTAAAAACGATCCTGAAGAAACAGAACCTAATAAAAATATATGTGAAATTTGTACTGGCCAGCCTGGTGTTTTACCTGTTTTAAACAAACAAGCTGTGATTTATGCTTACTCTTTAGCTAAAGCTTTAAAGATGAAAATTAACTATAAAAGCGAGTTTGCAAGAAAAAACTATTTTTATCCAGATCTTCCTAAAAATTATCAGATTTCTCAATACGAATATCCCTTAGGAGAACAGGGAATGTTTTATCTGGTCAGAGAAAATTTAGAAAAAAAGATAAGAATTAGAAGAATTCACCTTGAAGAAGATACGGGAAGAAATCTACATTTTGGAAATTATAGTTTAGTTGATTTTAATAGATCAGGTGTGCCGCTTATTGAAATTGTTACTGAACCAGACATAAGATCAGCTGAAGAAGCAGAAATTTTTGCTGAAGAATTTGTTCTTCTTATAAGACATTTAGGAATTTCTTCAGTTGATGCTGAAAAAGGACAAATAAGATTTGAAGCTAATATTTCTTTAGCTCCTGGAGAAAGTTTGGGTACAAAAGTAGAGATTAAAAATATAAATAAAATCAAATCTTTAGTTGAAGCTATCAAATATGAAATTGAAAGACAAAAAGAGCTTATTTTAAAAGGGGAAAAAATCATACAAGAAACAAGAGGTTATGATGAAAATAAAAAAATAACCTTTTCTCAAAGATGGAAAGAGGAAGCTGAAGATTATAGATATTTTCCCGAACCAGATCTTCCTCCTCTTGTTATTGACGAAGAAATTGAAAAAAGCGCCATTTATATAGAAACACCAGGAGAAATTAAAATAAGACTTAAAAAGGAATATGGTTTAGATTATAAATTTTCTCAAATTTTAGTTTTAGATAAAGAAAGAGTTTATTTTTTTGAAGAAGCCCTTTCAGAATTAAGAAAATTTTTAACTGATCCAGAACTTAGTTTAAAACTTTTAATTAATTTCTTTATTAATGACTTTATAGGTCTTTTAGAAAAATATGGCTTAAATATTAAAAGAGAAAATATCACTCCACACGAATTTGCTCATCTTCTTTATCTCTATAGCCAAAATAAAATTTCTTCAAAGATAGTTAAGGAGGCTTTGGAATTAGGAATTAAAGGAGAAATGAAGGTTGAAGAAGTAATTAAAGAAAAAGAAATGATTTCTGATGTTGAAGTTTTAAACAAAATCATCGAAGAAATTATCAAAGAATTTCCTCAAAGCGTGGAAGACTATATAAAGGGTGAAGAAAAAGCCTTGGAATTTTTAATAGGACAGGTTATGAAAAAAACAAAAGGAAGGGCAGAACCAAATCTAACTCGTCAAATTATTTTAGAAAAAATAAACTATGCAAACTGAAAATAAATTTTTAACCGTTCTCCAGTTTCTGGAGAACTATCTTTGAAATTAATAAACTAAGGGAAGAATTAGAGAAACTTAAAAAAGAGACAGAAAAACCTGATTTTTGGGAGAGAGATGATTTTTCTATTATTGAAAGGATTTCCTTTTTAGAAAAACTTTTTAAAGATTTAGAAGAGTTAAAGAAAATTCATGATTTAGAAGAATTTAAAAACAAACTAAAAGAATTTACAAAAAATTTTCTTCTTAAAGAAAAATACAATGAGAAAAAATCTATTCTCTCTATTTATTCAGGTGTAGGTGGCAAAGACGCTGAAGATTGGGTAAGGATACTTGAAAGTATGTACGAAAGATTTTTTGAAAGAATGGGTTGGAACTTTATTTGGCTTGATGAAGATAGAAATGAATATGGAGGATACAAATATATAAGTTTTAGGATTGAAGAAGATTATTCTTACGGAATTTTAAAATGGGAAAGTGGTGTGCATAGACTTGTAAGAATTTCTCCTTTTTCGGCTAAAGGTTTAAGACATACAAGTTTTGCTTATGTGGAAGTTTTACCTTTAATAGAAAAACCAGAATTTAAAATAGAAGAAAAAGATATAGAAATTCAAACCTTTAGAGCTAGTGGTAGAGGAGGGCAAAATGTCAATAAAGTAGAAACAGCAGTTAGAGTTATTTATAAACCCTTGAACATTGTGGTTACTTGTCAAAATGAAAGATATCAACATCAAAATAGAGAATTAGCACTGAGCATTCTTTATTCAAAACTTCAAAAAATTTTAGAAGAAAAACATAAAAAGGAGTTAGAGGAAATAAAAGGAGAAAAAATTGAGATAGGATGGGGGAATCAAATAAGATCTTATATTTTTGATCCTTATAAGCTTGTCAAAGATTTGAGAAGTAAAAAAGAAACCTCAAAACTCGAAGAAGTTCTTGAAGGAAGATTAGATCTTATTCATCCTTTGGGAGTTATTTTAGAAATTCTTATGTTAAAATAGAAACAATGATAGTTTTAAAAAATGTAACTAAGGTTTTTCCACCCAATGTTGTTGCTTTAGAGAATATAAGTTTTGAAATAAAGAGTGGTGAGTTTGTTCTTATTATAGGAAGGAGCGGGGCGGGGAAAAGTACAGTTTTAAGGCTGATTAATAAAGAAATTGATCCCACCAAAGGGGAAATTTTTTATAAAAATTTCAAAATAACTAAAATCTCTTCAAAAAAGAAAAGAGAATTAAGAAGAAAAATAATTACCATTTTTCAAGATTTTAAACTTTTAAACAAAAAGACAGTTTTTGAAAATCTTAGTTTACCTTTAGAAATTTTAGGTAAAAGCAGAAAAGAAATTGAAAAAGAAGTTTTAAATGTAGCTCAAAGATTAAAAATTGAAAACAAATTAAACCAAAAAGCAGAAACTCTTTCAGGAGGTGAAAAACAAAAAGTTTGTTTAGCAAGAGGTCTTTTATATAATCCTGAAGTTATTTTAGCAGACGAACCAACTGGTAATTTAGATCCTTTAAGCACACATGAAATTTTAGAGATTTTAAAATCATTAAATAAAGAAGGAATAACCATTGTTTTTGCTACTCATAATAAAGAAATTGTTAATTCATTAAAAACAAGGGTTATCATTTTAGATAATGGTCATTTAGTAAGAGATGAAAATCCTGGGAGTTATTCAATTTTTTGATCTTGGCTAAAAAATGAGAAGTTTTTTTTATCTTTTAAAAAGAAGTTTTTCAAACAGTCTCAATATTTTTTTAGAAGAAGGATCACTTACTTTTATTAACTTATTTACTATTATTTTAGTTTCTTTAACTCTTTGGGGTGCTATTTATATTTTTTACTTTTCTGAAAGTTTAAAAATTTATCTTCAAAATCGTTTAGATTTTTCTATTTATTTTAAAGAAGGAACAAGTAGGGAGGAGATTGAAAAAATTCAAAAAATTTTATATAACTTTCCTGGAGTAAAAGAGGTTGATTTGATTACACAAGAAATGGCTTTTGAAAAATTAAAAAAAGAATCAAAAACAAATCCTATTATTGAAAGAGCTTTAACTGAACTTAAATCAAATCCTTTAGTTGATTATTTAATAGTTAAAGCGGAAAATAGTGAAATTTATCCAAAAATTAGTGATTATCTTTTAAAATCCCCTTATAGTGGGAAAATTGACTACTTAAGTTATTTTGAAAATAGAAAAATAATTGAAAGAGCTATAAGTTTTACTAATAATTTAAAAATCATTGTTTTAAGTATTGTTATCTTAGTAATTCTTTTTTCTTTCTTTATTACTTTTAATACTCTTTACATTTCTTTTTATTCTCTTAAAGAAGAAATTGAAATTTTACAGCTTTTAGGTGCAAGTAACTCTTTCATTAGACTTCCTTTTATTTTTTATTCTTTTCTTTTTTCAGTTATCGGCTATATTTTTTCTTTAGGACTTGTGGTTTTATTTTTAGAAAAAACAAAAAGTTTTTGGCCGCTGATTATTCCTAATTTTTCTCCATATCATTTCACCTTAGAAAATTTCTTTTACTTGAATTTTTTAATTTTAGGCTTTATAATTTTAACAAATACTTTAAGCAGTTTTTTTATTTTACAAAAATATTTTAAGTTATGAAGGAAAATCTTATAAAAAATATTAAAAAAGAAAGAACTTTAGTACTTATTAAACCTGATGGAGTTGAAAGAAGATTAGTTGGTGAAATAATTTCTAGATTTGAAAGAGCAGGTTTAAGAATTGTAGGTTTAGGTATTGTTAAGCCAAGTAGAAAACTTATTGATCAACATTATCCTAAAACAAGAGAATGGATAGAAAATTTGGGAAATAATATGTTAAAAACAGCAGAAGAGTTAAAAATTAAAGTTGATTTAAAAAAAGATTACGGAGTAAATAGTGTTTATGAACTTGGTCTTAAAGTAAGAGAATGGTTAATAAATTTCATGTGTTCTGGCCCTGTAGTTAAAATTGCCTTAGAAGGACCTCATGCTATTCAAGTTGTAAGAAAATTAGTAGGCAAAACTATACCTTTTTTAGCTGAACCAGGAACAATTAGAGGAGATTATTCTATCGATTCACCTCTTTTAGCTAATTTAGAAATGAGACCTGTTAAAAATTTAATCCATGCTTCGGGAAACGAAAAAGAAGCAGAATATGAACTAAAACTTTGGTTTAAAAAGGACGAATTAATTGATTAAAAAAATGATTGTACCCACCAAAAAACTTTCAAGGTCAAGATACAGAAAAAGAAGATATCAAAAAGAAAAAATTAAACCTCTTCAACTTCAGAAATGTAAAAATTGTGGTGCTTTAAAACCTTCTCACAGAATTTGTCCTCAATGCGGGATTTATAAAGGCAAGGTTTATATTTCTCCTCAAAATAAAAAAGAAAAGGAATAAATGGCTACAAGACATCTTTCAAGAATTATTGTCTTGCAAACTCTTTACGAATGGAGTTTTTGGGGATACCCTGAAGGTAAGTGGCAAGAAATTTTTGAAAGAAATTTAAAAGAATTTGGTCAAGATATAGATGAGCCTGATTTTCCCAAAAGACTTATAGAAGGAATTATTAAAAATTTAAATTTTATTGATGAAATTATTAGAAAATCATCAAAAAATTGGCCATTTGAACATATTCCTTTAATGGAAAAAAATATTTTAAGAATTGCTATTTATGAAATTTACTTTCAGAACAAAAATGAAGTTCCTATAAAAGTAGCTATTAATGAAGCTATAGAATTAGCTAAAAATTTTATAACTGAGGCTTCAGCAAAATTTATAAACGGAGTTTTAGGAACTGTTTATGAAAATTATTTAGCAGAACAAAATGCTAAAGAAAGTCTTAAAAGTCAAGGAAATTGAAAAAATATTTAATATCAAAATAAAAAACAAAGACATTTGGCTTTCTGCTGTAATTCATAAGTCTTGGCTTTTTTATCACCATCTTACTAATCTACCTAATAATGAAAAATTAGAATTTATTGGTGATGCTATTTTACAAATGATTGTTAGCCTCTATCTTTACGAAAAATTCAAAGACTTAGATGAGGGTCAACTTTCTCTTTTAAGATCTAATCTTGTCAATCGACATCGTTTAGGAGAAATTGCTTTAAAACTTAATTTAGATAGAGTTATTAACATTTCACCTGTTTTGGACAAAAAAGGAAAACTGACTGTTTTAGGAGATTCTTTAGAAGCAATTATTGGTGCTCTTTATTTAGATCAAGGAGAGAAAAAAACTAAAGAATTTATTTATGAGCATATTTTAAAAGATGCTGAAGAGTTTATTAAAAAAGGAGAAATTAAAGATCCAAAAACTTATTTTCAAGAAATTATTCAAAAAAAATATGGTATTTTACCAGAATATAAAATTACTGAGATTATTGGTCCTCCTCATCAAAGAAAATTTAAGGTGGCTCTTTATCTTAATGATATTAAAATTTCCGAAGGGCAGGGAACATCAAAGCAAGAAGCAGAGTTTGATGCTGCTCTTAAAGCTATAGAAAAATTTATGAATTCAAATTAAACTCCGTATTTCTTTTTAATTTCCTCTTCTTTTTCTTTTTCAATTTTTTTTATTTTTTCTTCTCCTTCTTCGGCTCTTTTCTTAAGCTCTTCATCGCTTAAAATTTTAAGCTCATTTACTCTTTGAATTAAATATTCTCTTTCATTTCTTTTTGGATCTTCAATCACTTCATCCAAAAGAATTTTTAAAATATAACCAACCTTTGGTCCTTGAGGTATACCTAAATTTAAAATATCATGACCATTTATCTTCAGCATTTTAGGAGAAATGGGTTCTAATTTTACTTTTTCAATAAGAAACTTTAAATATCTAAGCCTATAAGGAACAGCTTTAGGAACACCTGAGCCTATTCTATCAGCCTCTCTTAACTTAAAAAGATCATCCAAATTTTCCTCGCCCACTCTTCTTATAAATCTTCTTACTGCCGAAGGTGTAACTTTATCAATTTCAAGATAAAACATATGATGTCTAACTAAATGAGTAACTTTTTTTACTATTTCTTTAGGGTATCTAAATCTTTCTAAAATTTTTTTAACCATCTTAGCGCCGACAATTTCATGATTATAGAAAGTAGCATCCGGCCCCTCACCTTGCTTAGTTAAGGGTTTAGCAATGTCATGAAATAAAGCAGAAAGTCTTAAATGCAAAGGAAATTTTTTCTTAACAGCATATTCTAATGATTTCAAAGCATGGGTATAAACATCATACTTGTGATGTTTATTTTGACTCACACCGTAACATCTTTCAAGTTCAGGCAAAATTTCTCTAAGAAGTCCTGATTTTCTTAGAAGTTCAATTCCATAAATAGCCTTTTCACTCATAATGATCTTATTAAACTCATCTCTAATTCTTTCATAAGCAATATAATTTATAAGCTCCTTATTTTTCTTAATAGCTAAAAATGTTTTCTTTTCAATTTCAAAATTAAGTTCGCAAGCAAGTCTTATAGCTCTCATCATTCTTAAAGCATCTTCATAGAATCTTTCCTCAGGATTACCGACTGCTTTTATTTTTTTATCTTCAAGATCCTTTAAAGCATTAAAATAATCAATAATCTTTCCTTCAAAATCAAGAGCTAAAGCATTAATAGTAAAATCTCTTCTTTTAAGATCATCTTCTAATTTTTCTGCAAAAATAACTTCTTCGGGATGCCTAAAATCTAAATATTTTCCTTCAATTCTAAAAGTAGTTATTTCAATTACCTTTAGACTTTCTTCTGTTGAACCTGTTTTTATACCTACTGTACCAAATCTATTTTCATAAAAAGCAGAATTACTAAAAATTTTTAAAATTTCTTCTGGTTTAGCATTAGTAGTGATATCCCAATCCTTAGGTTTTCTTTTAATTAAAAGATCTCTTACGCAGCCACCAACAAGATAAGCAGAATAGCCGTTATCTAAAATTTTTTTCCAGACAGATAAAACTTCTTGAGGTAGGGAAGAGATATTTATTTTTTTCATTATAATATTTCTTTAAGCGGTGGACGGGATTTGAACCCGCGACCTCCTGCTTGGGAAGCAGGTGTTCTACCACTGAACTACCACCGCTAATTTTAATTAAGAATTAATTATAACAAAAATAAAAACAAGAATAAAGGCTAATTTTTAT
>Ga0209821_100010_pt1 | contig 54702 bp, 53 predicted proteins | sample SSWtaG_3_FD_184118 | JGI IMG/M metagenome (GOLD analysis project Ga0209821, IMG submission 184118) | Hot spring microbial communities from Sandy's Spring West, USA to study Microbial Dark Matter (Phase II) - SSWTFFsm_matched (SPAdes)... | ecosystem: Environmental > Aquatic > Thermal springs > Hot... | reverse complement strand
GCATTATTGGAATTTCAAAAGCCTGCTCAGTAAGATAGATAGAGTAGCAAAGCTAAGGGGAGTGGAAGCAATCAAAGTAAATCCAGCTTACACGTCAGTGATAGGAGCTTTGAAGTATGTACCACAGTTTGGGATAGACAAGGATATAGCTGGGGCATATTTTATAGGAAGGAGGGCGCTAAGTTTGAAGGAAGAAATACCAGAGAATTATCTAAAGCTCTTATCAGACAGAGAATACTTAGAGTATGCCGTTTTCCGCTATGAGGAGAAGGAAAGGGAGTGGAGGGATGAGCTAAGGAAAGTTCATGAAAGCTTAAAAGAGCTTGAAAGCCTTCGGAGTGAGCCAAGGTCCTGTAAGGAAGCCAAGGGAAGGAATCCCAAACAGGGGCTGGGTAAAACCAGTCAAAGTCCTTGGCAAGTTTTGAAGGGGGTGTGGGAAAGGGTGAAGAGCAGGTTAGTTCCTTTAGGGGCTGGGGGGACGTCTCGATGAGGGATTTTCGGAACAGCCTCATACCGAGGGTTTTAACTGTAGCAGGTTCTGACAGTGGAGGTGGCGCAGGTATCCAGGCAGACCTTAAGACCTTCACAGCCCTTGGTGTTTTTGGAATGAGTGCAATTACTTCCATTACCGTTCAGAACACGGTTGGAGTCTTTGGGGTGTGGAATTTGCCACCTGAGGTGGTCTATGCGCAGATAAAGGTGGTGGTAGAGGACATAGGCGTGGATGTGGTAAAAACAGGTATGCTTTCTCACAGCGGAATAGTGGAAGTGGTGGCAAAGGCCATAAAGGACTTTAACATCCAGAAGTTGGTCGTGGACCCAGTTATGCGGGCAAAGTCTGGAGATCCCCTTTTGAAAAGCTCTGACGAATTGGCTCTCAAGGAGCTTCTTATACCATTAGCCACCATCATTACACCGAACATACCAGAAGCGGAGGCCCTTACAGGTATAAAGATAAAGACCGTGGAAGATATGGAGCAGGCTTGTAAATTACTCTACTCCCTTGGGACTAAGGCGGTTCTTGTTAAAGGTGGTCATATGGAAGGAGATAGGCTTGTGGATGTTCTTTATGACGGTTCAAGCTTTGAGTATTTAATTTACGAAAGGATAAATACAAAAAACACCCATGGCACCGGTTGCACTCTGGCTTCCGCAATAGCCAGCTACTTAGCAAAAGGTTTAGAGCTCAAGGAAGCGGTAAAGAAGGCTCGGGATTACGTGCAGGGAGCTATAAAGCACTCTCTTAGCATCGGAAAGGGGCACGGACCGTTAAACCACATGTGGCAGTTCTACCCTTCTTTGTAGGCGGTGATTTCCACTTCAATCATTGCTCCAAGTGGTAGGTTGCTAACTTCCACAGTGCTTCTTGCTGGTTTAACCTTTACTTCTTTGAAGATCTTCTCATAAATGTCGTTTAACTCCCTAAACTTTGAGAGGTCCCTTAGATACACCACAACCCTAACCACGTTTTCCCAAGAGTATCCTGCTTGCTCAAGGATCGCACCTACATTTTCAAAAGCCTGTTTTGCTTGCTCCTGAAAGTCTTCCTTTAACCTGCCCGTGCTTGGCTCTATGCCTATCTGTCCTGAAAGAAACAGGAAATTTCCTACCCTTACCGCTTGAGAATAAGGACCTACTGGCTTTGGTGCCTTATCCGTAAAAACCTCTGTCTTCATGCATACACCTCAAGGTAAAGCTTGGCTATCTCCTTTGCCAAGTTGTTCATCCTGCGTATATATCTTGCCCTTTCCTGCACGGATATTACACCCCTTGCATCTAAGAGGTTAAAAGTATGGGAACATTTGAGGAGATAGTCGTATGCGGGAAGAACTAACCGCTCTTGGAGTAGCCTTTTTACCTCTCTCTCGTATAGCTCGTAGAGATTAAAAAGAAGTTCTGGGTTAGATTTTTCAAAGTTATACACGCTCCACTCATACTCAGCACGCTTGAACACATCCCCATAAGTGAGCCACTGATTCCACTTTATGTCATAAACGCTATTCACACCCTGAAGATACATGGCGATACGCTCCAGCCCATAGGTAATTTCCACGGAGATTTCTTCAAGATCTATCCCACCAGCCTGCTGAAAGTAAGTAAATTGAGTTATTTCCATACCGTCAAGCCAAACTTCCCATCCCAAGCCCCAAGCACCCAAAGTGGGAGACTCCCAATCGTCCTCCACAAACCTAATATCGTGCTCTTTTGGGTCTATGCCTAAGGCTTGTAAGCTTTCAAGATATATATCTTGCGGATTGTCTGGTGCAGGCTTTAGTATTACTTGAAACTGAAAGTAGTGCTGAAGCCTGTTTGGGTTTTCTCCATATCTTCCATCCTTTGGTCTTCTTGATGGCTCCACATAGGCCACGTTCCATGGTTTGGGTCCAAGCACTTTCAAAAACGTAGCTGGGTTCATCGTCCCAGCCCCTGTTTCTATGTCGTAAGGTTGCCAAACTGCGCATCCCTTTTCAGCCCAAAAACGCTGTAGGTTTATGATGATGTCTTGGAAGAACATAGGAAAATTATAGCAATCTATCAAAGAGAACTGTCAAAAAGTATGCTATGCTCACGTAGCCATTAACTGTAAAAAAAGCCTTGTTTATCTTTGAAAGGTCGTGCTCTTTTACAAGGGAGTGCTCGTAGAAAAGAAAAGCTCCAAGAAGGAGCATACCAAGGACATAGATAAAACCCAGAAAATCCACCAAAAAGATCAAACTAAAAAGAAACAGAAAAGTTATAATGTGGAAAACCCTGGCTACCTTTATTGCCCTTCCGAGCCCAAACTTGACTGGTATGGACTTAAGACCGTAGGATTTGTCAAACTCATAATCCTGAAGGGAATAAAGAACGTCAAACCCCGCAACCCAAAAGCCCATCCCAACTCCAAGCACGAGAGCGATCTTGGATACTTGCTCGTTTATGGCCACATCAACCGCCACTGGTATGAGAAAATAAACCATACCCAGCACAAGATGGGGGTAGTAAGTTATTCTTTTTGCATAGGGATAAAACACAAGCAAAATTAAAACCACAGGTGCCAGCAAGAGGGTGTATAGGTTTATCATAGCAGAGGAAAGTAAAAACACAGCTCCCGAAAAGACAGCTAACCTTTTTATACTCTCTTCTGATACTTCCCCCCTTGCGTGTATCCAATCCTTCGTGCGTGGATTTTGTCTGTCTATGGGTAGGTCTATCAGCCTGTTTAAAGACATGCCCAAGGTCCTTGCGGATAGGAAAGCCAAGAGTATCCAAAAGAGCTTCCAAAGAGAAGGAAAACTATCCACAAGAAGGACCACCGAAGATAGCAAAAAGGGCAAGGCAAAGATGGTGTGTTCAAACTTAGTAAGCTCTGCGTAAGCTTTTAGGTTCATATGTCAAATATCACCTCTGCTACAAACTCCTCTCCTACTTTTTCCAATCTTAACCTATGGTATGTAGCTGCCTTTATTACCAGCTTGGACGGATGGATCTTTGGATCATACTCTCCACCCAAGAGCACCACTTTAACCCAATCTTCCCCTAACTTTACTGACTCACACTTGCTTACCACGAACTTTTCTTTCTCGTGCAGAACCAAAGCCTGGTTTATGGTATCCGCTAAAAGGTAAGGTAGCTCTCCTCTCACTTCTAATTCTACCCTTTTTGAAGGTTTAACGTTTTCTATATCTGTTATCTCGTTAAAGGTGGCAAGTATGGCTTTACAAAAGAGCTCCTCTAAAGTCTTTGTCCTAACCCTTATACCCGTATCTGCAGTTACATCTTCTATAATCTCGTAAAAGCTCATCTATATTCCCAGCACGTCAAGCATGCTGTAAAATCCTGGTGGTTTGTCCTTTATCCACAGGCAAGCTTCTAAGGTTCCCCTGGCGAATATGTCTCTGGAGGTTGCCCGATGGGTAAGCTCTATCCTCTCTCCAAAGCCTATAAGGTAGAGAGTGTGCTCTCCGACTACATCTCCACCCCGCAGAGACATGACCCCTATTTCATCCCCTCTTGGATCTACACCTTCCCTTCCGAACTTACCCAACTTGGAAGGATCTTTATCCAGAGCTTGGGCGGATACTTCAAGAAGTTTTAAAGCTGTCCCACTTGGAGCGTCCTTTTTGAATCTGTGATGTATTTCTAAGATCTCCACGTCAAAGTTTTTGTCCTTTAGGGCTTTTACTGCTATCTGTGCAAGTCTGAACAGAAGATTTACCCCTAAGCTCATGTTTGGAGACAGAAGGACAGGAGCTAAGTTTGAGAGTTCTTTTAGCTCATCCACCTGCTGCCGGGAAAAGCCTGTGGTCCCTATAACTACCGGCTTGCGTGCGTAGGCAGAAAGTTTGGCATGGGCTAAGGCAGAGGTTGTGTTTCCTGTAAAATCCACCACCACATCACCCAAAGGAAGAACTTCTTCCAACCTTGAGGTTAGCACCTTCCCCTTGAACTCTTCCATCCCAATAGCCCTTCCAAGGTCTTGATCTCTCAGACAGTCTGGATGCTCCACACCTGCAACCACTTCCAAGTTGTTGTATTCAACGGATAACCTCAGTATGGCCCTTCCCATCCTCCCAAGGGCTCCACAGAGGATTATTTTCGTCATTCCTCATCCTCTCCAAAGATCATATCTTCAAGTTCTTCCACTGCATCCTCTGCCTGGTCTGGTGGAACTACAGAGGGATAGATGGCAACTTGAACACCCTCGGTGAAAAGCATCCTCCGAATGATTTCCTGAAGCTTTTCAAGCTCCTCAGGTGTTACGTCATTTCTTATGCTTTCTTCCACAGGCTTGGAAGTTAGAAAAAAGCCTACCAAAGCAAAGGGGACTGCGTAGGTTTGTTCTTCCATGACACTCTCCTCTAAGTTTTAGAGAAAATATTAACACACTTTGCTCTCTACCAAGTCTGTGAAAAACTCCAAAAGCTCTTCCCAGCTTTTTTGCCCTAAATCTCCCTCTTTCTTAGATCTTACTGAGACCATCCTGCTTTCCACTTCTTTGTCTCCTACTATCAGCAGGTATGGTATTTTTGCAAGCTCCGCATCTCTGACCTTAGCAGAAAGTCTCTCGTTCCTTTCGTCTATCTCTACCCTAAATTTGTAAGATCTTAAAAAGTCTAAGAGTTCCCTTGCATAGGGTATGTGCTTAGAGGATATGGGAATTATCCTAGCTTGCACTGGGGAAAGCCAGAAGGGTAACAAACCTGCGTAGTGTTCCAACAAAATGCCCGTGAATCTCTCTATGGAGCCAAAGATTGCCCTGTGGATCATGTAAGGCCTGTGTCTTTTGTTGTCTGGACCTACATACTCCATGTCAAAACGCTCTGGTAGGTTAAAGTCAAACTGGATGGTAGAGCATTGCCAATATCTACCTATGACATCCTTTATCTTTACGTCTATCTTTGGACCATAGAAAGCTCCTCCGCCTTCATCAATTTCGTAGTTTAATTTTAGACTTTCCACTGCTTTTTTTAAAGCGCTCTCTGCCTTTTCCCACTGCTCTTGGGAACCTATGGCTTCGGGTGGTCTGGTGGAGATATAAACTTTAAAGTCTTCAAAGCCAAATACTCCCAGCATCCAGATGGCAAACTCTAAAGTTTCGTGTATTACCTGATCCACCTGCTCTGGCGTGCATATAATGTGGGCGTCATCTTGAGTAAAACCTCTAACCCTCATAAGTCCGTGTAAAACTCCAGAGAGTTCGTATCTATATACTGTGCCAAGTTCCGCCAGTTTTAAGGGCAGTTCCTTGTAGCTTCTTAGCTTGCTTTTGTACACTGCCACATGGAAGGGACAGTTCATAGGTTTGACAAAATACTCCTCTTGCTCCATCTCCATGGGTGGATACATGTTCTGTCTGTAATACTCAAGGTGTCCGCTCGTTTGCCACAAGTGGGACTTGCCGACATGTGGGGTGTATATAAGCTGATAACCTCTTTTTAAATGCTCCTCTTTCCAAAAATCTTCCAGTGTCTTTCTGTATATACCACCCTTCGGAAGCCATATTACCAATCCCCCTCCTATGTCTTCGTCTATCAGGAAAAGCTCAAGCTCTGCACCAAGCTTCCTGTGGTCCCTTCTCTTTACCTCTTCATAGAACTTTAACCTCTCTTCTAACTCCTCTTGACTCCAATAAGCTATGCCGTATATTCTCTGAAGCATGGGCTTGGAGGGGTCTCCCTGCCAGTAGGCACCTGCTATGTGAGTAAGCTTGAAGTTTCCTACCATCCCTGTATAAGGCACATGAGGTCCTCTACAAAGGTCTACAAAATCTCCTTGCTCATAAACGGATATTACATCCTGTTCATCTATTCTCTTGATAATATCAAGCTTATAGTATTCTTTTAAGCTTTCAAAGAGCCTTATGGCTTGTTCCCTCTCAAGCTCTTTTCTGATTATAGGAAGATTCCTCTTTACTATATCTTTCATCCTTTCCTCTATCTTTGGAAGGTCCTCCTCTTTTACTCTGATGCCTTCCACTTCCACGTCGTAGTAAAAGCCCTCCTCCGTGGTAGGACCTACACCAAGATGGACCACTTCTTTACCGTATATCTCCTTGAGAGCTTGCGCCATTATGTGAGAAAGGCTATGCCTCATTATTTCAAGACTTTCTGGATCCCTCTGGTATATGGGGACTAAGTGCCCACTTTCCCTTAGGGGTGTTTGCAAATCCAGTATTTTCCCATTTAGCTTTGCACCGAGGGCATCTTTTACTCCTACTTTTTCAAAAAACCGTCCTACTGTGGTTCCCTGTTCTACCTCATACTCAACCCCATTAAAGACCACTTTGAACATGGCTTAAAAATTATAATCCGTAAGCCCTATAAAGCACCTCTATAGGATGGAGAGGTTTTTTCCCTGTTCCTAACTCAATCTGGTTGCTTGCCAGTGGGCAATCTGATACCACAATGTCTGCTCCTGAGCTTTTTATGTCCTCAAACAGCTTAGAGCCTACCTTGTAGGCCATATCAAAGGTTTGTTTCTTTACACCAAAGGTTCCGTCGTGTCCAGAGCATCTCTCAATGAGCTTTACCTTAGTGTTGGGTATAAGCCTCATCAATGCTACAGCTCTGTATCCTACGTTGAGGGATTTTAGATGACAGGGGATATGGTATGCGATGCTTCCCATGGAAACCTTGAAATCTCTGTTAAATTTGCCCTTTTCGTTAAGCTTCCACAGGTATTCGTGCACGTCAAAGATCTTTTCAGCAACCCTTTTTGCCTCTGGATCGTCTGGCAGGAGCAAGGGATACTCATACTTTATCTGCAAGGCGCAGGTGGGAACTGGCACGATAATGTCATACCCAGCATCTACGTATGGTTTTAGAATTTGGACGTTGTGCTTTGCTTTGGCAATGGATGCATCTATGTCTCCCACATCAAAGAAAGGTATGCCACAGCATTGAACTTCTGGGATTTCAACCCAAAGGTCGTTTTTTTCAAGCACCCTTAGGAGAGCTATACCCTTTTCCAAGTAGTTGTAGTTAAAAAGACAGGTGGGAAAGACTACTACCTTGCCATTTTCCCCCTTCACAGGATTTCTGTTCTTTTTATACCAGCTTGCCAAGGTTTGGGAGTTTATGGGTGGAAGCTTTGCTCTTCTATCTATACCCATGAAGTTTTCTAAGATTACCCTAACAGGCTTTATGTTGTTAATCGTATTAACTATGGGCGCAAAGGGGACGGATAGTTTGCCAACTAAGTCTGTATTAACCATAAACCTGTCTGTGAGCTTAGCACCTTTGTTTTTAAACTTCCAAACCTTGTATCTTAGAGAAAGGTGCGGAAAGTCTATTCTCCATTCGTGTGGTGGAGTGTATGGGCACTTGAAATAACATTGCTTACAATGAAAACAAAGTTCCAAAGGAAGAGCTAACTCCTCTTTGCTAAGCTTACTTATGTCATCTTCGTGCCTATCCACCGCATCAAAGAGAGCTGGAAAAGAAGGGCAGTAAGTCACGCACATCCTACAGTCTTTACACTTTGAGTAAACTCTCTTTGCCTCTTCCCAGAGAGCCTCTTCGTCCAAAAACTTTGGATCCTTGATGTTAAAGTCAAAGTCTTTTGTTCCACCAATAGCCAATTCCATTTTTCTAACCTCCAGTTTTATAAATACTATTATATGCAAATGATTTGCAATTGTCAAGAAAAATTGGGGCTATTTCAAAAATAAAGCAGTGGGGAGAACTAAAGAAAGGAACGCACTCACATTTTCTGGGTTTGAAAGGACTAATTTATAATCTTAGCAATGCCTCTTATACCTAAGATTAGAGCGCTAAAAATAGCCCTACCTGGGGGAGGAACTAGGTAGTGGGTTTGTCTGGGAATTTCCCAGCAGTTCTATATCTTTTGTTCTTTCTCTTACTCTTTCCTTCTCTTTCTCTTTCTAAAGTACAACTAATCTCTAATTATCCCCTACCCAAAAACAATTTAGAAGATTTTTTGAATGAAGAAAACTATTCCATAATCGTAGAAATTCTAAAAAGCTTGGATGAGGTGAAGGATGTAAGCGTGGAGGAGAAGGATGGAGATGTAATAATAAAGGTGGAGAGGTATCCAATACTGAAAGAAGTAAAAATAAGAGGGAACATGGCAATCTGGAAAGAAGAGATACTAAACTACTTAACCCTTCATGAAGGTACAGCGTTAAAGGAAACTGATGCACAATCTATAGAAAACAAACTAAGGGAACTCTACAGAGAAAGAGGATTCTTTGAGATGCAGGCGAAGGTCACGCTTGCAATTGATGAATTCGGTTTTGCCAAGATTGATATAAACATAAAGGAGGGTGATGTATTTTTCCTTGGAGGTGGGATATACAAGGGTTCAAGTTTGGATACTGATTTCCTAGATGAAAAGCTGGGGTTAATAAAAGGCAAGGTAGCCAAGGAAGAGGAGCTTTCCAAAAAGATCTTTGATTTGCAGGAATTGTACTTAGATTTGGGCTTCTGGGACAGTTATGTATACTACGAAGGCTTGCAAAAGGTTAGTATGGATAAGCCTTTTTTAAACGTCCTTATGCCCACTGATCCAAAAATCAAAACGCGCCCACTAAAACTGGTAGGATCATTGGCGGAAGGTTTTAAAAACTTTTTTAGCCATCCTATAAGCACGTTAAAAGCTATTGCAGGTAAGGGTAAACTTGCTTACCCTGTGTTTTTTGTGTTTGAGGGGAGAAAGTATGAAATCTTTTTTGAAGGAAACCAATTTTTCAGCTACGAAGAGCTTTTAAAAATATCCAACTTGCGACAGGTAGGAGTGGATTTACTTTCTTTGGAGGATGCTAGGGATAGAATCAGAAAAGCATACCACTCAAAAGGCTTTCTCGATGTGGAAATTAGTTATAATCTTGAAGGGGAAAAATTATTCTTTTACATAAAGGAAAACAGAAGATATCTGGCATTTATAGATGGTATATATACAGATTATGATGAAGAATTTTTGAAAAAACGCCTTGAAGATATGCTAACAGAACTGAAGGGACAGGGCTATAGTCTTGCAGAGGGCTATATTAAAAGGGATTTAGATAAAGAAAGAGGACTTATTAGTGTTTCCTTTGAAATAGTTAAAGGGAAAAAGCAAATATTAAAGCAAATTTCCTACATTGGTGAGGATAAACAAATAAGCAAAATCTTCCAGGAAGTAAACAGAAAACTTCCGGCTGTCTACGATTCTTCTGTAATAGAACGGCTAAACACGAAACTCAGTAGGTATCTTGAAAGCAAAGGCTATATGGAATGGACCTTTTATGCAGATGTTCGCGTGGAAGAGGATGAAGATAACACCTTTTACTCATATACTTACGAGGTTATTAAAGGTCCCAGGTATAGATCAGGCTTGGATTTATACTACGGTGCAAACATAACCAACAGAAGGGAGTTATCCTACATGACAGTTAAGGAGGATTTTTATACAGAAGGAGCTTTAGATGAAACCTTGTATAACTTTATAACGAGCAATTCCTTTGTCGGAGTTAGGATAGATACCTTTTTAGACAAGGATAGAAAGCAAGTTCATAGACTGATTAGACTTCAGGAGGACAAAAGGGGATTTTACAGCTTTGAGCTTGGATACAACACGCAGGGGGGGTTAGTCCTGGAGTTATCCGCCGGTCTTAAAAATCTGTTCGGAATTGGTCTAAAAGCTACCGCCGATTACAAACTCACGGAAAAAAGAGAAACCTATGGTTTTACTCTTGAAGACCCCTTTCTCTTTACGAGAAGACTTTGGTTTAAAAGTAGCATTTTCAAAGACTATCAGGAACACAAGTCTTATAACTTAAATGCAGAGGGTTTCATCTTGAGCGTAGGATACAGGATAACCAGGTGGACCTCCATTGGTCCCATTTTTTCTGTTGCAAACAACCAATTCTTAGGAACAAGTGTCACAACTAACAAATACGGGTTCTTTTTACTAAGGGAGTACAAGGATGACGTTTTTAGTCCTAAGCGTATCCACTATAATAACTTGAGTTTTTTAAAAGCGTACGGAGATCTTAGCTACACCAAGCTTGAACTCTCTACCTTCTACCTTATACCAATAAGATCAAATTTAAACTTGAGCTTTAAGGTTTCAGGTGGCACAGCCCAGGGTCAGGTGCCTATATTTGATAGATATTTTCTTGGCGGTTTTAGGGATTTGAGAGGATACTCCTTTGAGGAAATAGGGCAACCAAACGGTGGTAAATCCTTCGTCTTTGGTAGGCTTGAATTGGAATTACCCTTAAAGGGTCCCTTTGTGGCGGTCCCGTTCTATGATGTGGGAGGAGTGAGCTCTTCCCATACTATTCCAGTTGATATAAAGCATAGCTTTGGCCTTGGAACGGGTGTGAGAACGCCTATAGGCCCTGTGAGGTTAGACTTAGCCTTTCCTGGAGAGAAAAATTTTTTGAAGAAATTTAAGCTTTATTTATCCATTGGCTATGTTTACTGACGACGTCTTCAAGGAATTTAATAAACTCATCCTTAATGTCTTTCCTCTTTAAGGCAAAGTTTACCAAAGTAGTTAGATATCCCAGGGGCGAACCTGTGTCATAGACGTTGGCTTTCAGTTTTATAGAATAAACTGCTTCATCCTCAAGTAAAAGTTTTATAGCATCCGTTAGTTGAATCTCTCCTCCTTTACCTACCGGTGTTACTTTTAGCTTCTCAAAAATCCTTGGGGTGAAGAGATACCTACCCACTATGGCAAGGTTGGATGGGGCTTCCTCTTCCTTAGGTTTTTCCACCAAGTCCTCTATAAGGCCAATATCCTCCTCTATTGGCTTTACCGACACGATGCCGTATTTGCTTACCATCTTTCTATCCACTTCAAAAACTGCTATAACACTTTTCCCAAAACGCTCGTATATTTCTATCATCCGTTTTATTATGTTTTCCTCACCATCAATGATTATATCTCCAAGGGCTACTATGAAAGGTTCATCACCCACAACAGGCTCTGCAACAAGAACCGCGTGACCTAAACCTAGTTGTTCTTTTTGTCTTATGTATATAGGGTTTGTTAGTCTGCTAAATTCTCTTATGTTGTTCAGCAAGTCATGCTTGCCCATCTGTTCTAAGTGCTTTTCAAGATCAGTGTTTATGTCAAAGTGATGCTCTATAGGTCTTTTGTGCCTTCCTGTTACGAAAATAATGTTTTCCACACCTGCATGGAGGCACTCTTCTACTATAAACTGGACCACCGGCTTGTCAATGACTGGAAACATTTCCTTAGGCATAGCCTTCGTTGCTGGTAGAAATCTTGTCCCCCACCCGGCCACTGGCAAAACAGCCTTTCTTATCATAGATTTTTATTATAGCACAGGGGGGGTGAAATGGTGGAAAGTTTGATAGATAATATATCAAGGTATGTTAACGGCGGCTTATCAGTAGAATTTCACGACGGAAGGGTAATAGGAGAGGGTAAGTGTAGGGTTGTGATAAAGCATCCAAAGGTAATTAGGGATATACTCAGAGATCCAGAAATGGGCTTTGGTGAGCATTACATGAAGGGAGATATTGAGGTCAAGGGCAGCTTAGAGGATTTGCTTTGTGGATGTATGAGGTATTTTAGTGACAGAAAGAAGGCTTCAGAATCTAATTTATTAAGATTAATTCTTAGGTTTTTCGGAATATTGAAGTACATAGAGATAAAAGAGGTTCAAAGACACTATGATTTGGGAAACGATTTTTACAGTCTTTGGCTTGATGATTCTTTAACTTATTCCTGTGCCTTTTTCAGATCCAAAGATTCTACCTTAGAAGAAGCTCAGCAAGAAAAGAGGAGAATAATATACGAAAAACTACAGCTAAAAGAGGGAGACAGATTGCTGGACATAGGATGTGGGTGGGGATCTATCATCCTTGAAGCGGCAAAGCTGTATGATATAGAGGCAGTTGGGATAACGGTTTCTAAACAGCAGTATGAGTATGTGAAAGAGAAGATAAGAGAATTTAACTTAGAGCGAAAGGTTAAGGTATATCTCCTACACTACGAGGATTTGCCTAAATTAGACCAAAAGTTTAACAAGGTAGTATCAGTGGGCATGTTTGAACACGTAGGAAAAGGAAGGCACAGAAGATTTTTTGAAATTGTTTCAAGTGTTTTAGAGAATGGGGGCTTATTTTTGCTTCATACCATAGGTAAGGTGCATCCCTCCTCCCAAAGCAGATGGATAAGAAAGTATATATTTCCCGGAGGATATCTTCCTTCCATAGAGGAGGTGCTAAGAGCTATAAGAGGCTTTGACTTCAACTTGATAGATTTGGACGACTGGAGGATTCATTATTATTTCACCCTAAAGGAGTGGTTAAGGAGGTTTTATCAGGTTAGCCAATATGTAATAGAAAAATACGGTCAGAACTTTTTTAGAATGTGGGAGTTGTATTTAACCGCTTCTGCTGTTTCTTTCTACATTGGCAGTAACCATCTGTTTCAGTTCCTTTTCTCCAAGGGTGTGGTAAATGATTATCCTGTAATGAGAAGAGTCTTTCATGAGCCTTTGTTTGTTTTCTGAAGCTCTCCTAAGCCACTTTTTAAGAATTCTCTGACGAACTTATCTTCGTATGTCAGAACCTCACGAGGTGTGCCTATAAATACCACCTGACCATCCTTTATTATCATTATCCTATCCGAGATACTAAAGGCGGAGACCATATCATGAGAAACCACTAAAGCGGTAGATAGTGTTTTATCTCTTAAGTCAATAATTAGCTTGTCTATTAACCTGCTAGTAATGGGGTCCAAGCCGGAGGTAGGTTCATCGTAAATGATAAGCTTTGGCTCTGTTGCAATGGCACGAGCTATTCCTACCCTCTTTTTCATTCCTCCCGAAAGTTCGGAAGGATAAAGTTCAAGCGTTTCTTCTCCTAAACCTACCATTCTTAAATACTTCAGCGCCGTATTTTTTAGATCCTCTTCCTTCATACCTGAATGTTCAAGGTAGTAGAAAACCACATTTTCCCAAACTCTAAGACTGTCAAAAAGGGCAGCACCTTGAAATACGTATCCAATATTCTTTCTCAGCTCGTTTAGCTCTGTAGAGCTTAAAGCTGATATATCCTTTTCAAAGACCTTAATCTGTCCGCTGGTAGGTTTTAGGAGACTAACTATGCATTTGGTTATGGTAGTTTTACCACTTCCACTCCCCCCGAGTATGGTAAATATCTCCCCGTCTCTAACATTAAACGTAATGTCCTTAAGTATTTGTCTTCCTTCTATAGCTAAGCTAAGACCCTTGATTTCTATGGCAAAGTTTTTGTTTTCCATCACTGCAAAAATTATATTAAAATCTTTTCTTTATAATGACACCACCAACCATTCCTTTAACTGTAAAGCCTTTTGATGAGCAAGTCGTAAGCCTCTGTGCGGGCTGTGGTTGTGGCTGTGGTTATGTGCTCTACAGAGAAAAAGGATCAATAGCAGACTTATACGGACATCCTGCAGACCCAAAGGGTATGGGAAGCCTGTGTAGTAAAGGTATAACTTACATACAAGAGATTACCAACAATCCTTTAAGACTTACAGGTTTTTATTTGAACGAAAAGGAACCCATAGCTCTCTCTGAATTTGAAGCTTTTGACCTGGCAAAGCAAAAACTGAAGGGCAAGATAGCCATAATTTTGGACAGACATCTGTCAAGTCTTGAGGAATACTTGTTGGCAAGGCTCATAGGTGATGTTTTTGTGGATGCACCCGTTTTAGATTTTAAGCCTTCAAATGTATTCTATAACATGTGGCAGGATTATAAGCTAATAATTGCCTGGGAAGCGGAGCCCGTTTTTTCTGAAGTTATGTCTATGAGGTACATAGTAGATGCGGTTGAGAAGGGATCCCATTTAGTGTGTATAAGTTCAAGGTATTCCACAGTATGTTCAAAGGCAAAAACAAAACTTTTGATGGATCCCTTTCAACAGATAAGTTTTATGAAAAAAATAACACAACCAGAGCACGAAGATCCGATTGCCACCGCACTTAAGAAAAAGCTTCACCTTTTTCGGGGTTTATTGCTTATAAACACAAACCTTTTATCTTCTACTTTCAGGAACAGTCTTTTAAACGTGCTGACAGACTTGGTTAAACACTATAATATAGACTACAGCTTTGTGGGTGATCTTATGTCCTTTCCTGCCATGGAACTTGAAAAATTTGTAGAGGATTTTGAAAAATACGATAGCTTTGTATTTTTTGGCAATCCTCTTATTTATATACCAGAGGAGATAAGGCAGAGGATTAAAAACCGATTTTCTATTCACTTTACACTCTTTCCTAACCTTACTTCCCAATACTCTACTTTGGTTGTGGGTGCTTCCAACTACACTGAGAGGGACTTTATAGCCTACAGAAATTCCTTTGGAAGGATCTACTTTTGTCCCCAGAGCGTGCAAAAGCCCAAAGGGGTGGTGGTTCCATATGAATTTCTCTCAAAGCTATTTGATTTGGAGGTAAAGATAGAGGAGTTTATTAAACTGGATACTTCTTTGGAAGGGACAAGGGTAGAACTCCCTTCGATTGAAGGCAGGAGTTTTGAGGAGAAACAACTGCCTAAAGGGGTTGTTTTGCACACTGCCAACTCCCTTGTGGAAGAGCTTGGGCATTGGAACCCATGGACCCACAGCATGGAAAAGTATCAAAAGGCTTATATGTCAAAAAGGACTGCGGAAAGCTTGGGATTAAGGGAGGATAAGATAACCATAAGGGGTAAAGAGTTTGAAGTTATCATCAGTCCAAATATAGCGGATGGTGTGGTGTTTATTCCTTCTTCCTTTGAGGAGTTTCAACCTTTTGACCCTGGACACAGCGTAGGTAGTTTTTGTAAACACCCATTCTACAGATACGAGGTGCTGGAGTGATAGTTGGGTTGTGTAAGAGTGAATTTTTGGAAGGATACGTACTTAGAACCTTTGGTTTGGATAAGGATTCTTTGCGCTATCCGCAAGTTAGGAGCTGGATTGGCGGGGTGGATATATACTTCAACGACGAAGAAACTTGGCAGAGGGTCAAAGAGAGTTTAGGTATTTACGTATATGCGGACAGAAGGATAGAGATGGAGGAGGTGGTAGGAGAATTATTGAGGGAAAAGAGGCTTAAACTGGCTGTAGCGGAGAGTTGTACTGCAGGACTTCTTTCTGCTCGGCTTGTAAACGTCCCAGGAAGCAGCGATTACTTTGTAGGTGGATTTGTGGTCTATTCCAACGAGTTAAAAACCAAGCTTTTGAGCGTGGAAAAGGAACTGTTGGAAAAATACGGGGCTGTTTCTGAAGAAGTTTGTAGGGCTATGTGCATAGGGGCTTTGGAAGAGACAGATGCGGACATAACTGTTGCCATAACAGGCGTGGCTGGTCCATCAGCCAGCGAAAGAAAACCTGCAGGGCTTACCTACGTAGGTTTATGCACGGACAAAGATGTGCATGTTGAAAGGCACATGCTTAATCTTAGCAGGAACGAAAACCGTTTTTTGGCTACTCAGATAGCTTTGAACTTGCTAAGAAAATATCTTTTGGGAGTTTTAAAGTGAGAAAAATTCATCCCACAGCAATTTTAAGCGGAGAGGTTGAACTTGAAGAAGATGTGGAAATAGGGCCTTACAGCGTGCTTGAGGGAAACATAACCGTGGCCAGAGGTACCAAAATAGGTGCGAGGGTGAGCATAAAGGGAGAGGTGCAGATAGGTAGTGATTGCAAAATATACGACGGGGCGGTCATAGGAGAAGAGCCTCAGCACCTTAGGTATGGGGGGGAGAAAACTAAGGTAATCATTGGTGATAGGGTAATAATAAGGGAATACGTTACCATTCACAGGGGCACGACCTTTGGAACAGGGGTAACTATTGTAGAAAGTGACGTTATGCTTATGGCTTACGCTCACGTAGCTCACGATTGCTTGGTAAAAAGAGGAGCCATAATGGCAAACTGTGCCACGCTGGGAGGACATGTAGAGGTAGGAGAGTATGCCTTCATTGGGGGCCTTTCTGCTGTCCATCAGTGGGCAAGGGTAGGAGATTATGCTATGGTGGGTGGAGTTTCGGGAGTTTCCTTGGATATACCACCCTTTACAAGAGCCTCTGGTCAGCACGCTCATCTGTACGGGATAAACACAGTAGGTTTAGAAAGAAGAGGCTTTTCAAAGGAGAAGATAAACATCCTGAAAAAAGCTTATCGCATACTGTTTAGAAGTAATCTTTTGAAAAAGGAAGCTATAGAGCTTTTACTAAAAGATTATGGAGAGCATCAGGAAATCCTAAGGTTGGTGGAATTTATCCAAAGTAGCAAAAGGGGAGTGGCAAGAGATGCAGGTAAAATCCTTTAGTCAAAAACCTCTAAGAAGATCTCTCTCATTCTTCTTAGGCTATCGGTGAGTTTTTCTTCAAAGTCCTCTGGACTCATGCCTATGGAAGAGGCTACCCTCTCTCTGTCCTTACTGTTTAATACAGAGCCAGCATTTTCTTTGGATAGCCTGTGCCTTGTCTCCACAAGCCTAAGGAAGAGGTATATCTCATACACTTCTTTAAGAAGCTCGTGCTTTGACATCAGCAACCTGCAGGCTTTCAACATTGAGGGTTCCCTTATACCCTCCAAAAGCATGTAAAACTGGATCAAAAACTCCCCATCTATGAGCCCTCCCCTTCCAAACTTTATATCAACCACACCTTTCTCTTTCTTTGCGTTGTTCTCTAAGGCAAAGCGCATATCTCTTATTTCCCTCCTTTCCTTTTCGGTAATAGGTTTGCCAAAGAGAAAATCTTTAACCATGACATCAAACTCTTCCTTTAAAGCTTGATCTCCTACCACAAACCTTGACCTGGTCCAGGCGATCCTCTCCCATGTCCTGGCTATCCTTTCAAAGTAGTCTCTGTAAAAGCTTACAGAAGGTAAAAGATCCCCTTTGCTGCCCATAGGTCTTAGCCTAAAGTCAAGCTTGTAAAGGTATCCTTCCGAAGTGTGCAGGGTTATAAACTTTATCATCTGCTGGGCAAACTTCACTTCTTCTAAGCTCGGAGACCTTCCAACAAACACCAAGTCTAAATCCGAACCAATGGTAAGCTCCCTGCTTCCGTATTTGCCTAAGGCATACAGAGCTAAGCGCTGACCATTTATTCCCAAATGTTCCCAAAGTTTTTCCATAAGAAAGTCTGCAAGAGAAGTAAGACTGTCAAAAAACTTTTCAAGCTTTGTGTATCTATCTTCTTGCTTCAAAAGATAGACCAAAGCTATGCGTACCTCCCAAACAGTTTTGAACCTTCTAAACAAATTTTCCGCACTCAACCCAAGTGTATTCCTGTACTTTTCAAACTCCTCTTCCAACCTCTCTAACTCTGGATAATCCTGGTATAGCGTTAACACATCTTCTACTAAGTCTGGGTTCCTGCTTATGAGCGTAGAAAGGTAAGAAGACAAAGAGAAGACCTTACAGAGCCTTAGCCTAAAGTCCTCTTTCGATTTGCTAAGAATCACTCGCCTTCCTGTAGGATTGGAAAAGAACTTGTCCAAGTTGTTTAAAGTTTCGTCTGGGTCTGGTGTTTTTGCTACCTGACTTACTATTTGTGGTAGGATGCTTATAAGCTGTTTTCTCTCTTCGGAAGAAAGCCTTATTCCCACGGTTCCTTGTACGTAGTTTAATAGTATGTTAAAAGCCCTTGTGGGATTTTTAAAGCCCAAAGAAGAGAGAATTCCCCTTCCGGTATCTGCGTCACCATCCAATAGCGCAACCATTATAGGTTCAAGCTCCTCTTCGCCTTGCGTGGGCAACATGCCGTAGAACATCCTACTTATCCTTTGGGTGTGGGCTTTGAATTTTGAGATAAACTCTCTTTCCTCTAAACCCATTAGCTTGGCTATTTGAGGGATTTCAGATTCGCTAAAGCTTTGGGTCTGTATGCAATTTCTTAGCTGCACAGTGTGCTCCAGCTTTCTTAGGAAGGTGTAAGCTTCTTCTAAGGACTTTACTTCTTCGTCAGAAAATACACCCTTTTGGTTTAGCTTCCACAGTGCTCTGAATGTATTGCTTTCCCTTAAAAATGGGTACTTTCCCCCAAGGAGTATGACCATTGCCTGCACCATAAACTCCACCTCCCTTATCCCCCCCTCGCCAGTTTTCACGTTTATACGATTCATGAACTTGCTTTTTGCCTGTGCGTTTATCTGAGCCTTTATAAGCCTTATTTCCTCAAGGACCCTGTAATCTATGTACTTTCTGAACACAAAGGGTTGTTTTACTTCTTTGTCAAAGGTCTTAAAAAGCTCTTCGTCTCCTGCACTGTAGCGAGCCCTAAGAAGAGCAAACCTCTCCCACATTCTACCGTAGGACTCGTAATAAAGCTCTGCACTTCTCAAAGACATGCTTATAGGTCCAGATTTTCCAAAGGGCCTGAGGTCCAGGTCTACCTCGTAGGGCTTGCCCTCTTCTGTGGGAGTATTGATAAGATTTACCAATTTTTGGAAAACCTTAGAAAAAAACTCCGCAAGCGTTAGCTTTCCGGCACTGCCTTTGTCGGAAGAGTGTATAAACATTAGGTCTATGTCTGAGTAGTAGTTGAGCTCATAACTACCGAGCTTACCGAGGGCTATTACGCAACCGCTGGCCATCCTTTGATTTTCTTCCAGAGGTTTTCCGTATTTTTCCACTGCCTCTTCAAAAGCTCTTGAGTAAGCAAGCTCCAGCATGGCATCCGGAAGTTCGGAGTATTCCCTTAGTATTTCCTCCAAGTTGGCAGTGCGTAGTATTTCCTTTGATAACAGTCTCATCAGCTCTCGGTGGCGGTAATAGGCTAATCTTTTGGAGAATTCCCTATCGTCCAAAGACTGGTTTATTATTTCCTTAAGTTCCCTTAAGTAATCCTCCTTTCTTTTTGAGACATACCAAAGACCTGGTATTGCCCTTTGAAAATCCTCAGGATGGTTGAGTAAAAACTTTCGTATGCATTCGGATTGGTCCATAAGTTTTAGAAGAAGGATAAACCTCCTTTCGTTTAGATAATCCAAGAGAGTTTTTGGTTCTGGATGCTTTTTTAAAAGTTCCATAAAGGACTCTTCAGCCTTCTTTGGATTTAGCAGATACTTCTGCGCAGAAATCCACCAATGGGTTGGCACCATAAAATCATTTTATCGTTTTTGCTTTATATTATGTATATCGTGGAACTTTTCTTTTTTCCAGATGTATACGCAGACAGAGAGCTTATAGACTACTATATAGTGACCTTTGAGCTTCCCAATCTTTCCAGCGTGGAGCTTATGGAACTGGAAGGGAAGTATTACATTAAAAGGGTATTAGACTGGGAGTGCTTTAAAAGGGATGCAAAACACATAGTGCTTTATGAGCTGGGAGATGAAATAGATAGGTTTTCGGACGTGGAGGAGGCGCTAAAAGTAGCTTACAAGTTAGCTTACGACGAAGCTGTCAGAAGAGGTGCTAAGGACATTCTACCAGCTATAGGTGTGGGCAATCCTCCCATGGATGTAATAAAAAGAGTCTTTCCTATTGAGTTTTTGCTGGAAGAATTTCCAGAAAACCTGGAAACCTATCTTGACCATCTCATAAGAAACCTTTACACACAAGAAAAATCTGGAGGAGATTGATGGAAAAGGGATTACTGCCTGCTTTAGAAGAGCTAACACCCACGAAAATCGTAGAAGAGCTGAGTAAGTACGTTGTTGGACAAGAGGAAGCAAAAAAAGCAGTAGCAATAGCCTTAAGAAACAGATGGAGAAGGCAGAAACTCCCCCCCCATTTGAAAGATGAAGTGGCACCAAAAAACCTTTTAATGATAGGTCCCACGGGTGTGGGAAAGACAGAAATAGCAAGAAGGTTAGCCCAGCTTATCAAAGCTCCCTTCATCAAGGTAGAGGCTACCAAATACACAGAGGTAGGTTATGTGGGAAGAGACGTGGAGTCTATGGTTAGGGAACTGGTGGAAGTTTCTTACCAAATGGTAAAACAGGAACGAATGCAGGAGGTTAGAGAGAGGGCAAAGAAAAATGCAGAAGATAGGTTAATTGATTACCTAATACCACAACAGCTTAGTTTTGGCTCAAGGATCTCCCAAAGCGCGGTCGATAGGTCTTATATTAGGGAAAAGCTCAGAAGGGGAGAATTTGACGACAGGGTCATAGAGATAGAAGTTCAGGAGAAAATTTCTCCCGTATTGGGCATAATAGGCCCACCGGGTTTAGAGGAGCTTGAGGATCAAATCAGAAACCTACTGGGAGGCATGGTGCCCCCACGGAAAAGGAGAAAAGTAAAGGTTAAAGAGGCTCTGCAGATATTGGAGCAAGAAGAAGCTGAAAAGCTGATTGATCAGGAAGAGATAGCATCGGAGGCTGTTTATAGGGCGGAAAATTTCGGTATTATCTTTATTGACGAGATAGACAAAATAGCAATAAAGACCCACGGAGTTGGTCCAGGTGTTTCTCGGGAAGGTGTGCAAAGAGACCTTTTGCCCATAGTAGAGGGGACGGTAGTTAGAACCAAGTATGGACCCGTAAAGACTGACCATATACTTTTTATAGCCGCTGGTGCGTTCCACATGTCCAAACCTTCCGATCTTATTCCTGAACTGCAGGGACGTTTTCCTATAAGGGTGGAGCTAAAACCACTGACTAAAGAAGACCTTGTACGTATTCTAGTAGAACCTCAAAACGCTTTGGTTAAACAATACGTGGAGCTTTTAAAAACAGAGGGGGTAGATTTAGAATTTACTCAGGACGCAATAGAGGAGTTAGCTTCAATAGCGGAGGATATAAACAACAGGGTGGAAAACATAGGGGCTAGGCGGCTATACACCATAATGGAACGGCTATTGGAGGATATATCCTTTAATGCTCCTGAACTTTGCGGACAGCGTATCATAATAGATAGTAAGTTTGTTAGGGCCAAATTAATTGGTTTGGTAAAGGACATGGAACTTTCAAGGTATATTCTATAATGGAAGGATATATATACAGTTTTTTAAGAAGGTTAGAGTATCTGGTTTCTCAGCAGGGAAGGTCAATTAACATCATCCTTTACGCTAAGAAGATAAAGCTACCCCCAGAGGCGTCCCTACGCATATCGTTCTTTTACTTAGATATCTTTGAAATGCTCCTTGAACTGTTGAACAACATAGAATTTTTAGAAGGGGAAAATAAAAAGGATTACTTTTTGGAGCTTGCCCTTGAAGCTTTATCCTTAATATTAATATCCTTGCCTTCCTTGAGCGCCTTCTCGCCAGTGTTTGCGGATAGGGAGTTAGCAAAAGATGTTCAAGAGGTAGTCTACCTCTTGGAAGATACATTTATCAGCTGGAATGAGGAAAAAATTAGAACCGCCTCTCAGTATATCAATAGGGTTTATCAACTGCTAAAGTTTCACCTATACTCCGCTGCAAAATCCTACAAAAACATGAGCTAAGCCCTTATCTTCTTCACGAAAACCAAAATTTTAGCTACTGCCCTGTAAAGTTCTGGTGGGATCTCCTCAAAAACTTCCACCCCTATAAGCGCAGAAGTTAGTTCTTTATCTTCTACAATCGGTATGCCCTTTTCTTTTGCAGTCTTTATTATCCGCTCTGCTAATTCTCCAAACCCTTTTGCGACGACAACAGGGGCATTGTCCTTGCTTGAATCGTATCTTATTGCTACCGCCTTTTTCCTTTCTGCCATGTTACACCACTAAATAAAGGTTTGTACTGTGAATTTCCCCTTTTATGACTTTCTTTAAATCCTGAAGGGTAGGGATAAGATTAACCACGATTTCCTTTACCTTGATGTTCTCTTCCTTCAACATGCTTTCTAAAATATGCTTAGATGTTTCAAGATTGCTGTAGAAAACTTCAGAGTTCGTATAAAAGCGCAGGCTCAAGTCTTTTTTATATAAAAGCATAGCGGAAATAAAACCTTCTGGGTAATTGAGGTTTACAAAAACTCTATATTCGTCTTTGCTTGATCTTAGAATGATGCTTGCCTTTCGGCCTTCCCACTTGAAGGGAACGACCAACACTCCATCATTCGCCATAATTCTTTGTGCTTGGATAATAATGTTTAGACGTTCTATCCACTGAAGGCCGTCCCTCTCTATCCTTTCCCTCAAAGGCAAAAGCTTTTCTCTTTCTTCCAGAAGACCTACAAGCTTTCTATGGCTCTCTCTCAAATCTTCAATTTTCCCATTGTCTAGCGCCTTTATGAAGTTATTAAGTTGTTCCTTTATTTCTGTATCCTTAAGGTAAAAGACCATTGTTTTTAGCCTTTCAAAAGCCAAATTCAAACTTTTGCCTGCTGGTGTGTGGAGTAAGTTTTGGATTTCTCTGTAAAGAAGGTGGATGAGAACGTCCTTATCCCCCCGTTCCATCGTTCCTAAAATCTGCCTATTTCCTGAGCTTTCTATGAACCTTATAAACTGGGCTAACTCCCAATTGTTTAAGTTTTCAAGATAGAGGTTTCTCAAAAGATTTCTTATTTCGGCTAAATTTTCTGTCTTGTTCATGATAGCTAAGAAGAGGTTTTTTATAGAATCAAGACTTTGGACATTATTTTCTTGTATGTTAAGCTGGCTTTGCACATCTTCTGCTAAGCTTAAAAGATTCAGTATTATCTGAGCCTTTGCATCTTCTAAGATTTCCTTTAAGCTTACTTCCCCTCTAAGATGAGACAAAAGCTTTCTCTCGTAAAAAAGGCCTGAGTTTCTTATTAGAGATGCTATGTCCTCCTCTTCAAGGCTGAACAGAAAACTTTCCGAAGGTCCAAAAGCAATATCTAAAATTTGGTCTATACCAGTTTTTCTTTGAAGTGAGATTATCCTCAAGCTCAAAGGATTTTTACCCTCAAGGGCAAGCTCCAAGTAATCCCCTTTTTGCACCTCAACATCGGACATATTCTCAGCCAATATTTCTTGGTTATTGTTTAGCAATATCCTCAGGTTCCTTCCGTAGGCTTCCAACACGTATCCCTTTAATCCACCTGAACTTTCTGAGAAAGCCTGGAGAAGACTTTCAGGAACTGTGGATAGCAATCTAAGGTTTAACTCCTTGCTCACATTCCCCGCTCTTAGACCTTGAGAGGTTTCCAAAGCATGCTGTAGGAAGACGCCCTCTATGCGACGGATCTCCATAATCTTATCTATCGTCTGCTAAGGCTAAGGCTAAAGCACCCCTTGCCATGCAAAATTCACCGCACTTAGAAAAGTCAAGTTTAAAGCACTGAGAAGGAAATGCTTCCACAGCTTTCTTCAGACGAGTTTCCATATCATCCATAAACTCTCTAAGCTGTTGTATTAGCCCACCCCCCAAAACTACCCTATCTGGGTTAAATATATGAACGGCGTTCATCAAGCCTATGGTAAGGTAGTCCTTAAAGGTCTCTATAGCTTCCTGTGCCTTTTGGTCTCCCTCCTTTGCTCTCAGCACTATTTGGTAGTCTTTTAAGCTTTCTCCAGCAGAGAGTTTTTTGTATATCCTTTCCAATCCGTAAGAAGAGCAGTAAGCTTCCAAACATCCGCGCCTTCCGCAACTGCAGAGCTCTCCATCCTTCTCTACTATGTGATGACCTAATTCTAAAGCGCTCCCACAGCTACCTAAGAAAACTCTACCCTCGCAAACAAAACCGGCCCCCAAGCCTGTACCTATGGCTACGAAAAGAAGATTTCTACTGTCCCTATGATCGTAATACCACTCTCCAAAAGCTCCTGCGCTCACGTCGTTTAGCACAAATCCGCTTATACCTTCCTCCAAAAGCAGTTTTTTTATATCCACTCCGTCCAATGCTGGTATGTTTGGAGACCGATAGACCACACCTTCCAAAGAGGTAAAACCAGCCACCGCTATCCCTACCTTTGTAGGATTGCCTTCCCTTATAATTTCCCTTAGTCTTTCAACAAAAGCCTCTTTGTTTTTGGATACATTCCTTACATAGACCTTTTCGCGCTTGCCATCCTCCCACAGAACTTTTATGAAAGATCCACCAACATCAATTCCCTTCTTCATAGCTTACAGAGCTGATCTTTTCTCCTTCAAATACTATCTCAACTACAAGCTTCCTTTCCACACCCTTTACCTTCTTTCCGTAGATTAGTGTGATTCTGTTTTCCTCCACCTTTGAATCTCTCAGTTTGTAGCCCTCTTTGTTTATTTTCCTGCAGACATCTGTTAGCTTCCTAACAGGATATTCTTTACAATCTCCACCTTGAAGGTATTCTATGATCGGTTTTAGACGCTCGTCTGAACCATGGGAATCGGACTTATAGATGATTACCGCAATTATTATGGGATATAGCAATGCTAGGGCAACTATAGATCCCAAAATGAGGTCCTCAATCCTTAGCCTTTTTATAGCCATCCTTTTCTTCTTACCCAAAAAATAAGGGAGATAGTGGTTATTACCATAAGTGCCAAAGAATAAACATATCCGTATTTCCAGCGTAGTTCGGGCATGTGCTCAAAGTTCATACCGTATATGCTGGCTATAAGGGTGGCGGGTAAAAAGATGGTAGCTAAAACCGTAAATACCTTTACTGCTTCGTTTTGCCTTATGTTAATAAGTCCGAGTAAAGTGTTTTGAATACTGTCTATTTTGTCCATGTAGAAGGTGGTGTAGTCTAAGAGCGTGTGTAGGTCATCAAGTATGACCTTTATTTCCCTTTTGGTTTGAGCGTTTATCTTTGGGCTTTTTACGAAGTGAGACAGTATTCTTAGTTTTTCGTTTATAGTTTCCCTAAGGGTTATGTTTAGCTCGTCGTAGTAAGAGATGTCCTTTATGATCTCTTCCGTTTGCTCTTCAAAGACCTCCTTTCTGAGGTTTCTTATACGCCTTCCCAATATCTCAAGCCTATCTCCTATTCTATCAACCTCTATGCTAACTATGTGGGAAAACATCTCCTCTGCAAACTGAAAACTCAGAGTTTGAACTTCCACTCTCTTTTGGAAGATCATAAGAGTAGGTATGTCCCTATACCTTATGGTTACCATAAATCTACCTTTTAAAAAAAAGAATACAGGTTCTACGAGTATATCTTCCTTTTGTTGTATTACAAAAGAAAGATTCATAAATATTTTGTCTCCTTCCTCTTTATACTTACTGCTTATCTCTATGTCTCCAAAGACTTCCCTTGGTGGCATTTCAAAACCTACCGCACTTTTTAGCCAAAAGATCTCTTCTTCTGTAGGTTTTTCTACATCAATCCACAGGATTTTATCTTTTAGGATAGTGCCAAACTCATCTATGGAGTGCTCTGTAAATCCAAAGGTAGAGCTTGCGTATATTTTAATCATTCTGCACAATATTTTAACTCTGATAAAATACTGTTTCTATGAGCAAAAGAGTTATCCTGGCATACTCTGGCGGTTTGGACACGTCGGTTATAGTAAGGTGGTTGGCAGAAAAGGGCTATGAGGTAATTACCTACACTGCGGATGTGGGGCAAGGGGAGGAGTTGGAAGAGATCCCTCAAAAGGCAAAGGCTTCTGGTGCGGTGGAGGCAATAGTGGAGGACCTAAAAGAAGAGTTTGCAAAGGAGTACTGCCTACCAACGCTTAGAGCTTTGGCTTTGTATGAAGGAAAGTATCCTTTGACCGCATCCCTTTCCAGACCACTTATAGCAAAAAAGCTTGTGGAGTATGCGCAGAAGTTTGGTGCAGACTTTGTAGCACATGGATCCACCGGCAAAGGCAACGACCAGGTTAGGTTTGAGCTCTCCGTATGGGCTTTAGACCCAGACTTGGAAGTTTTGGCGCCCGTCAGGGAATGGGAGTTCAAGTCAAGAGAGGAAGAGGTAGAGTATGCCCTAAGGTTTAACATTCCAGTAAAGGTTACAAAGGAAAAACCTTACTCCATAGACAAAAACCTTTGGGGCATTTCCATAGAGTGTGGTCCTTTGGAAGACCCTTGGACAGAACCGCCGGAGGATGCCTTTGAATGGACCGTATCTCCCGAAAAGGCGCCCGAAGAAGCGGAATACGTGGAGATATACTTTAAAGAGGGGACTCCAATTGCTATAAATGAAAAGGAATACGCTAAACTGCACGAACTCATTCTTGACCTTAACAAAATAGCAGGTAGGCACGGAGTGGGAAGGATAGACATGGTAGAAAATCGCCTTGTGGGTATAAAGAGCAGAGAAATTTACGAAGCACCCGCGGCTACACTGCTGTACGAAGCTTACAGAGACCTTCTCTCTTTAACACTGGACAGATACACTTTCCACTACTTTTTAAGCCACATACCACACCATTATGCTAAGCTTGTTTACGAAGGACTCTGGTTTTCTCCCTTAAGAGAAGCCCTAGATGGCTTTACAGAAAAGATCGCAGAGTTTGTTGATGGAACAGTAAGGCTAAAGCTTTACAAAGGTAGGGCTTGGGTGGTGGGAAGGAAGTCTGAAAGGTCCCTTTACGTGGAGGACTTGGCAACTTACTCCGAAAAGGACGCCTTTGACCACAGAGCGGGAGCCCAATTTACAAAGATCTTTGGTTTGCCCCTGAAGATCCTTGGAAGGGTCAGGAGGAAATAAATGCTAATAGCGGTGCCCCTTTCGGACCAAAACCTTGAAGAGGGCCTAAGAGCCGTCAAAAGGTTGGGAGCGGACATTGTAGAACTCAGAGTTGATATGTTTGAAAGGACAGAACCGGACTATGTATTAAGCTGGGTAAAAAGGGCAAAGGAGATTGGACTTTCCACTATCTTAACCATAAGAAGTCCGGAAGAGGGTGGAAGGGAAGTGCCAAATAGAGAAAGAATATTTGAACTTGTCTCTCCTTATGCGGACTACACGGACATAGAGCTATCTTCACGGGCTTTGATTCCCTACGTTAGAAACCTTACAAAAACTTCGGATAAGAAGCTCATAATCTCTTACCACAACTTTGAGCTAACTCCTGCCAACTGGATACTTAGGGAGATTTTCAGAGAGGGTATAAGATGGGGAGCAGATATAGTAAAGGTAGCGGTAAAGGCTAATTCTTACGAAGATACTGCCAGGCTTCTTTGCGTGGCAAGACAAGAGGAAGGACAAAAGATAATCATATCCACGGGAAAGTATGGGAAAATTTCAAGAGTTTCTGGTTTTATTTTTGGAAGCGTAATAAGCTATGCTTATTACAAACAAGCCACCGCTGAAGGTCAGCTTTCCTTAGAGGAGATGGTTAAACTTAGGGAGATGCTCTATTCATGAAAAACTTCTACACTAACTTAGGGCTTTTGCTGTTTTTGATTGCTTTATCTGTGGCGATAGTTCTTTACAAGCCTATGAACCTTGGCCTGGACCTAAGGGGCGGTATATCTATGGTAATCCAGCCTGACGTGTCCTATGCCATTGAACAGGAATACCAAAGACTTAGCAAAGATTTATACCAAAAGCTAAGGGAGGAGGGACTGAAGGTTTTGGACGTATTGGTAGAAAAGGATTATATTAAGGTAGAACTTTTAGAAGAGGGTGGGGTGGAAAAGATCTTGGAAAAACACTTTCCACGCCTTGAGGTGAAGAAAAAAGAAGCTAATACTTACTTTTTAGCGTTAAAAGATCAAGAACTTTTGCAGCTAAGGGATAGTGTTATAGGTCAGACGGTGGAGGTTTTGAGGAAGAGAATAGACGAGCTGGGCGTGGTCCAACCAGTGATCACAAAAATAGGTCAGGACAGGATCTTGGTAGAACTACCAGGAGTTTTAGACTTACAAAAGGCGAAGTCCATCATAGGCAGAACTGCCCTTCTGGAGCTAAAGCTGGTGGTAGAAAGTGGTAGAAGGGAAGATCTGGAAAGTAAGCTAACACCAGATCTGGAGCTTTTGCCTTCAGAGGATGGTTCCGAGTGGTTTTTGGTTGAAAAGGTAGCGGTTATTACCGGAGGAGACCTAAAAACCGCCTATACTTCTCAGGATGAGTTTGGAGGACCTGCGGTTAGCTTTGAGCTAACAGACAGCGGAGCAAACAAGTTTGGCCAATTTACGGAAGAGAACATAGGCAAAAGGCTTGCCATAGTCTTAGACAAAAAGGTAATTTCTGCTCCCGTCATAAGAAGTAGGATAACCAACATGGGACAGATAACTGGTCAATTTACGCCGGATGAAGCAAAGGAGCTTGCTATAGTTCTAAGGGCTGGAGCCTTGCCAACTAAGATAGACTTTCTTCAAGAGAGCGTCATCGGTCCCACTTTGGGAAGGGACGCTATAGAGCAGGGTATTAAGGCGGGTGTGCTGGGCTATCTGCTTTTGGCTTTAATACTTGTTTTAAGGTATAAATCATCTGGAATAACTGCCAACCTTTCTATAATATTAAACGCTTTAATGCTTTGGGCTGGCATGGTATTGTTGGGTGCAACCCTTACCTTGCCAGGCATTGCGGGTATAATCCTAAACATGGGCATAGCGGTAGATTCCAACGTGCTGATCTTTGAAAGGGTCAAGGAGGAGCTAAGGCTTGGAAACAGTCCAAGGAAGGCAATAGACTTAGGCTACAAAAGAAGCCTAAATGCAGTGTTTGACACCCACATAACCCTTTTGGTAGCAGCCTTGATACTCTTCCAGTTTGGCAGTGGTCCCGTAAAGGGCTTTGCCACCACTCTAACCTTGGGCACCATAGCGTCTTTTATATCCAACGTCTATTTTGCCAAGTTCTTTTTGGAAGTGCTTTATAAACTGAGACTTTTTAGACTCTAATATGTACGACCACATCATCATAAAAGGAGCAAGACACCACAACCTAAAAAACATAGACCTACTTATCCCAAAAAACAAACTGGTGGTCATTACAGGGCCTTCTGGCAGTGGAAAGTCTTCCTTGGCTTTTGATACTATCTACGCAGAGGGCCAAAGAAGATACGTGGAATCTCTGTCTTCTTACGCAAGGCAGTTTTTGGGAGTCATGGAAAAGCCAGAGGTAGATGTGATAGAGGGGCTTTCTCCTGCCATAGCCATAGACCAAAAGACCACTTCAAAAAACCCCCGTTCTACGGTTGGGACGGTGACGGAAATTTACGACTACATGAGAGTGCTTTGGGCTAACGTGGGAAAACCACACTGTCCCGAATGTGGAAGGCTTTTGGAAGGCTTGTCCGCCCACGAGATATTGGACAACGTCTATCAGAATTTGGAAGGTAAGAAAATAACAGTTTTAGCTCCGCTCGTAAGAGGAAAAAAGGGAGAGTTTAAGGATCTTCTTAAGGAGTTGGACAGGAAGGGCTTTAGCAGGGTTAAAGTGGATGGGCAATACATGAGAATAATAGAAGTTCCACCCCTTGAAAAAAACAAAAAGCACGACATAGACTTGGTGATTGACAGACTTACTTTGGAAAAAGAAGAAAGGGCAAGGGCTTTAACTGCCATAGAAAGAGCCTTTGAGTATTCAAAGGGGCTTGTGAAGATAGAGGACGCAGACAGTGGGAAGGAGTGGATATTTAGCCACAGCAGAACCTGTCCAGACCACAACTTTTCTATCCCAGAGCTAACCCCAAGGCTCTTTTCCTTTAACTCTCCCTACGGCGCCTGTCCAACCTGCAAAGGTCTTGGTGTGAAGTGGGAAATAAACTTAAAGCTTTTGGTAGATGAAAAACAACCAGCAGTGGATGCTTTTAGGATCACTCAGTCTGGTTTTTTTGACTATCTTAGATTTCCCATATTCAACCTTCTGAAAAGGTTAGGCTACGATCCAAGGACTACCTTTGCGGACCTGCCTCAGTCTGTAAAGGAATTTCTGCTGTATGGTGGAAGTCTCTTAAAGAGTGAGTTTGAAGGTATCGTCCCTCACTTAGAAAGAAGATTTATGCAAGAAGATTCAGAAAAGCTAAGGGAAGAGATAGGACAATACATAAGGGAAAAGCCCTGTCCCGCCTGCAATGGCTCAAGGCTCAGACCAGAAGCCCTCGCGGTTTTGGTCAATGGCAAAAACATATACCAAGTTTGCAGTATGCCCATAAGTCAGGCAATACAGTTTTTCCTGGAAACAAAACACAAGCTCACGGGTAAGGACTACATAGTAGGAGAAAGGCTCATAAAAGAGATCACAGACAGGCTTGGCTTTTTAAAAAAGGTAGGTCTGGATTACCTTAACTTAGCCAGAAGTGCGACCACTTTATCCGGCGGAGAAATGCAAAGAATAAGACTTGCTACTCAAATAGGATCTAAGCTTACAGGAGTTTTGTATGTGTTGGATGAGCCTTCCATTGGTTTGCACCCAAGGGACACCCATAAGCTTATAGAAACTCTGAAGGACCTGAGAGACCTTGGAAACACAGTTATAGTAGTAGAGCATGACCCAGAAACTATTATGGCAGCAGACTGGATAATAGACTTAGGCCCTGGAGCTGGTAAAAATGGAGGGTATGTGGTAGCTCAGGGTACACCCAAAGAGGTAATGGAAAATCCAAACTCTTTGACGGGGGACTACTTGTCTGGCAGACTTTCCATACCTGTTCCAGAGAAGAGGAGAGAGCCGGGTAAAAAATGGCTAAAAATATTAGGAGCAAGAAAACACAATCTAAAGGGCATAGACGTAAAAATACCAGTGGGGCTTTTTGTTTGTATAACTGGTGTTTCCGGAAGTGGAAAATCTACGCTTATATACGACATTCTTTGGGAGTATGCAAGGGGGCTATTCTACGGGGCAAACGTGGATGTGGAGGGTGTGGATCGTATAGAAGGTTTGGAACACTTTGATTATGTGATCAATGTAGATCAGTCTCCCATAGGAAGGACGCCAAGAAGCAATCCAGCAACTTATACAAAGCTCTTTGACCACATAAGAAACCTCTTTGCCCAAACTCCAGAGGCAAAAGCCCGTGGCTACACTCCAGGTAGGTTTTCCTTTAATGTGCCTGGCGGTAGGTGTGAAGCCTGCGAGGGGGACGGAGTTATAAAGGTTGAAATGCACTTTTTACCTCCAGTTTATGTTACCTGTGAAGTCTGCAAAGGCACAAGGTATAACAAGGAAACCTTAGAGATCAGATACAAAGGAAAGAACATTGCAGAAGTTTTGGACATGACCGTAGATGAAGCTTATGAATTTTTCTACAATCATCCACCCATTCGCAGAAAGCTTGAGCTGTTAAGAGACGTAGGTCTTGGCTACATAAAACTTGGACAGCCTGCTACCACATTGTCGGGTGGAGAAGCCCAAAGGATCAAGCTTGCAAGGGAGCTTTCAAAAAAAGAAACGGGAAGGACCCTTTACCTTTTGGACGAGCCTACCACCGGACTGCACATGGACGACGTAAAAAAGCTAATACAGGTTCTCCAAAGGCTTGTGGATAGAGGAAATACGGTAGTGGTTATTGAACACAACTTAGATGTCATAAAGTGTGCTGATTGGATCATAGACCTTGGTCCGGAGGGCGGAGACGGAGGTGGGCAGGTGGTAGCAGAAGGATCACCAGAGGATATAATGAAAAATGAGAGTTCTTATACTGGAAAGTATCTCAGGGATTATCTAAGTAGAACTTGTAAGGTATAATTTTTCAGACCAAGGCTTAGGAGGATAGCACATGGCAAAGATATACTACGATAGCGATGCTTCTTTGGATGTCTTAGCAGGAAAAACTGTAGCCATACTTGGATACGGCAGTCAGGGGCATGCCCACGCACTAAACCTAAGGGATAGCGGAATTAACGTAATAGTTGGGCTTCATCCTGGCAGTAAGTCAAGGGAAAAGGCTTTAAAGGATGGCTTTGAGGTTTATGAGCCTTCAGAAGCGGTAAAAAGGGCAGACATTATAATGTTTCTCACTCCAGACACCGTCCAGCCCCAGCTCTATAAAGAGTGCGTTGAGCCACATCTTAACCCTTCAAAGACCTTAGCCTTTGCCCACGGCTTTAACATACACTTCAAACAGATCGTGCCACCAAAGGACGTGGATGTTTTCATGGTTGCTCCGAAGGGACCAGGGCACTTGGTAAGGTGGATGTATGAAGAAGGAAAAGGTGTGCCTGCTCTTGTAGCGGTATATCAGGATGCTACTGGCAATTGCAAAGAGAAAGCTTTGGCTTACGCAAAGGGGCTTGGATGCACAAGGGCAGGAGTTATAGAGACTACCTTCAAGGAGGAAACAGAAACGGACCTTTTTGGGGAACAGATGGTGCTCTGTGGAGGTGTTACAGCTCTTATAAAATCTGGGTTTGAGACTCTTGTGGAGGCAGGCTATCAGCCAGAGGTGGCATACTTTGAATGTTTGCACGAGCTAAAGCTAATAGTAGATTTAATATACCAGTATGGAATAGCAGGCATGAGATACTCCATATCGGACACCGCAAAATACGGAGACCTAACGAGGGGTGAAAGAATATACAAAGTAGTCAAACCCCTGATGAAAGAGGCCCTTGAGGAAATACAAAAGGGAGAGTTTGCAAGGGAGTGGATTTTGGAAAATCAAGCAGGTAGGCCTGTCTTTAACGCCTTGCTTGAGAGGGATAGACACCACCTTATAGAAAAGGTGGGAGAAGAGCTCAGAAAGATGATGCCTTGGATCACAGGAAAGGAGCTAAAATGAACCTAACAAAAAGAAGGGAAGCCCTAAAAAAGCTATATACTCCCATAGGAGTTTTGCTATACAAGCTTCACCTTCCACCTAACTTTATCACCATTCTTTCCGTCATAACGGGTATGCTCTCTGCCTACTTTTTCTGGCACGGCAAACTCTTGACTGCGGTTAGTTTTTTGATGGTTTCTGGCATGCTGGACCTGATGGACGGTGTGGTGGCAAGAATGTCGGACAAAGCTTCCAAGTTTGGGGCAGTCTTTGACTGGATGGCTGACAAGTGGGTGGATGGCTTTGTGCTTGGGACTGTGGGGTATTTCTACGCGGGTCCCTTCACTGCTATAGTGGTTACGACAGCCTCTATGCTTCACTCTTTTGTAAAGCCGGTGGTTTATTCAGAGGTAGGTTACAGTGCAAGAGTAAAGGGTAAAATACAGGATCCTCTGGAAGGTGTGGGCTTTTTTGGAAGACCGGAAACCCATCTTACCTTAATCCTCTTTGCCATACTTGAGAGGTTTGACTTTCCCGTCGGACTTTCCTTTGGCATAAAGCTAATAGCCCTTTTAACTTTGCTGTCCCTCTTTGTGAGAATAGCCTACCTTTACAGACACTTTGGGAGGGTTTACGAAGAATGAGACCTTATGTAATAATCGTCTCTGAAGTTAGTGTGGATGGAAAGCTCACACTCTACAGAGGAGCATCAAGCAAAGAGCTTATGAGTTTGATGGACATGGAAGCCTACAGATACTTGCACGAAATAAGGGCTAAGGTAGATGGGATCATGGTGGGATGTGAAACTGTGCGAACAGATAATCCAAGCCTTACGGTAAGATATGCAGAGGGTAAAAATCCTGTGCGCATTATTCCATGCTCAACCGCCAATGTGCCATTGGACGCCAACATATTCTCAAAGGATGCACCTACTATAATAGTCTCAACCCTTAGAGCACCAAAGGAAAGGATAGACAAGATAAGAGAGCTTGGTGCGGAGGTTTGGATTGTTGGGGAGGACCTTGTGGATTTTGAAAGACTTCTTCCCATGCTTTACGAGAGGGGGATAAAAAGCCTGATGGTAGAAGGAGGCTCTTCCATAAATTGGGAGTTTGTAAAAAGGGGTTTTGTGGATGAAATAAGGCTTATACATCTTCCTGTGATTGTAGGTGGTGAGAACGTGCCCACCTTGGTAGGAGGTGAAGGCTTTAAGAGTCTAAAAAATCTACTCCCTCTTAGGCTCAGAGGCCACTTTAAAAGGGGACACCATCTGATAACGGAGTGGGAGGTAGTTAGATGAGCGAATACTTGGGTATTCTGATATTTTTCTTCGTCGCCTTGGCTGTGGGTTTTGTTTTCACCTTTATAAACAGCATCCTTGGACCAAGGACCAAAGAGAAAATGGAAGACTATCCTTATGAGTGTGGAGTCCCTCTTTACGACCCAGAGGCGAGGGGAACCTTCAAGCAAGGATATTACATTCTTGGATTACTTCTTATTCTCTTTGATATAGAAGTTGCCTTTCTCTTCCCATGGGCAGTAGTCTTTAAACAGATAGGAATCTACGGACTTATAGAGGCTGTTCTGTTTATTGCCATACTGTTTTTAGGCTTTGTCTATGCCTGGAAAAAGGGCGCTCTGAAGTGGCAGATGTAATAAAACTGCCCGAGCCCGTAATTATAGGTAATTTATCCGTAGAGGAAGCCCTTTACAGAAGAAGGTCTATAAGAGAATATTTAGACACTCCTCTAACTCTTGCTGAAGTTTCCCAGCTACTTTGGGCGTCCCAAGGTATAACAGACCAGGTTTACAACAAATACAGAACTGCTCCTTCTGCGGGAGCCCTTTATCCCTTGACCGTTTACCTAACTGCTGGTAGAGTGGAAGGTTTGAGGGAAGGGCTCTATAGATATAACCCTCACAGACACGAGATCATAGCCATAAGTTACGGTGATAAAAGAAGGGTAATCTACAACTATGCCCTTTTTCAGGACTCAATAGTTCAAGCACCAGCTGTTCTTATCTTTACCGCCGATTACAGCATCACGATGAGAAAGTATGGCGAAAGAGGAATAAGGTATGTGCTTACGGAGTTAGGTCATGCTTCTCAAAACGTATACCTACAGGCAACGGCCCTTGGGCTTGGCACCGTAGCAATAGGCGCATTTTATGACGAAGAATTAAAAGAAGCCCTTGGTTTACCGAATAACGAAGATGTTCTGTATCTAATGCCAGTGGGGAGGGCTAAAGCTTAAGAAAGCCACTTTTTTAACTCCTCCTCCAAAGCACAAGATCCACACCTGTTGCAAAAAACGCATCTATCTTTAGCATACTTTTTAGCTAAGCTAACCATGTTGTGTCCCACCAGCCTTGTAAAAACCAAAACCAAATCCGCTTTACACAAGGCAGAGTCTATGTTCTGCTGGGTCTCCTGATTTATAAACTTGATATCCACCCCATACTTTTTGGATAGCTCCCTAACCTTAGAAGCCATCCGATCATAACCACCTAATACTACAACCTTCATAGCTTACCTCCATAAGATTTAAACTGATATTCAGTTTCAATAATTATACTAAAGAAAAAAGCCCCACATTCATGATAAGGATCAGTTTTCCATTCTTGACAGTAGACTGTTTTAATATTAAAATCTAATCTCAAAATCTTTAATAGGAGGTGTGCTATGAGGTTGTTGCTGTCGTTAATTGCTGTGCTGCTGTTTGGGCTTTCTTATGCTCAGGAACTTGTGATCTACTCCGGGCGGGGCGAAAGGCTAATAAAGCCAGTGCTGGATGAATTTACCAAGCAGACCGGTATTAAAGTGGTGCTTCACTCTGGGGGCACGGTGGAGCTCTTTAACAAGCTAATAGCGGAAGGGGACAGAACGCCTGCGGACGTGTTTATAACCGTGGATGCGGGAACCTTAGAAAGGGCAAGGATCGCGGGGCTTTTGGAGCCTATAAAGTCAGAGGTAGTGGAGAAAAACATTCCAAAGGAGTTTAGAGCACCTGATAACTCTTGGGTAGGCCTTTCCTTGAGGTTTAGAGTGATTGCCTACAATCCGCAAAAGGTAAAACCAAGTGAAATAAAAACCTTTGACGACCTTACTAATCCCAAGTGGAGAGGTAGGGTGGGCATACGCACAGGAAGCAACGTCTATCCTCAGTCTCAGATCGCTATGATGATCGCCGAAAGGGGAGAAAAAGAAACTGAAAAGTTTCTTAGGGCCCTTCTTGCCAATGTGGGGGATAAAATATACCCTTCCGATGCAAGGATAGTGGAAGCGGTGGCAAAGGGCGAGATAGACGTAGGTATAGTTAATCATTACTACGTGTATAAACACTTGGAAGCTAACCCGCAGGACAGGAAGACCCTTAGCTTTGTAGTGCCACTCAACACCCACTACAACGTCTCTGGAGCGGGTATCCTAAAAACGAGCAAGAAGAAGGATTTGGCACTGAAGTTGATAGAGTTTTTGGCTTCTGAGGAAGGACAAAAGCTCTTTGTGGAGGAAAACTGGGAGTATCCCGTAGCTCCAAAGGTTTCCATACGCCAGGGTATGCTCCCGAGGGATAAATTTACTCTCAGCAAGGTGTCTCTGTCTGTGATGGGAAGATACATGGTTCCAGCGGTGGACTTAATTGACAAAGTGGGATACAGATGATCTACGCCTTAGCCTTTGGGGTGGCGGTCATCCCTGCCATCCCCATCCTTTTTACTATTTACAGTGCCCTCAGCGCAGATCCAGAGCTTTGGATAAGACTTTACCAAACCAGGCTCAGTGTGATCTTGCCCAACACTCTAAAGCTCGCACTATCTGTGGGGATCCTTTGTCTCCTTTTTGGTGTATCTTCCGCATGGCTGGTAAGCAGATACAAGTTCTTTGGGAAAAGGCTTTGGGAAGTGCTTTTGATATTGCCCTTTGCCATACCGGGTTACATCATGGCTTATGCCTATGCGAGCTTTTTTGCCCCCGGCGGACCAGCCCAAAGCCTTTGGGAAAAATTCTTTGACCTTCCTATGCCCTCTTTATACTCCTTTTGGGGAGTGTCTTTGGTGTTAAGCCTTGTAAATTACCCTTACGTCTATCTTTTGGCGAGGGCGAGTTTTCTTAGCAGTAGTCAAACCTACCACGATGTAGCCAAGTCTTTGGGAGCCTCTGCCTTCAGAAGGTTTATCAGCATAGACCTTAAACTTGCCTACCCGAGCATCGTAGCAGGGCTTTTGTTGGCTCTGATGGAGGTTATGGCAGACTTTGGGACAGTTGCTCTCTTGAGGTATCCCACATTTACCGAAGCCATATACAGACAGATAACGGGAAGGTTTGATACTATGGGTGGGGCAGCCCTTGCCTCTGTCCTTTTGTTCCTTAGCTTTATGCTTTTTAACCTTGAGAAGCACTTTAGGGGCAAAAGGTCCTTTGAACAGGTGGGGGTAAGTTTTAGACCTTTGGAACCTAAACCTTTGGGTCCTGTGGGGAGCATTATAATCAACGCAGGGCTTTTGATTTTTATGCTCGCAGCCTTTTTCGTGCCCGTTGGAATTATACTGGATATGGCTCTGGAGGGTATTATAAGCAAAGGTTGGGACAACAGACTTTTGAAGTTTGCCTTAAACAGCCTTTTGGTTTCTGCTTTGGGTGCCTCTTTTGCAACTTTGCTTGTTTTTGTTCCTGCCTACCTTAGCGCAAGGCATCCAAATTTGGTAAGCAAGCTTATATATTATCTTTCCTCCCTGGGCTATAGCTTGCCTGGACCAGTGGTAGCTGTTGGTCTCCTTCTTGTTTCTACCACATACTTAAACTGGCTCTACGGTAGTTTAATGCTACTTATATTGGCCTATGTGGTAAGGTTTATGCCCATTTCCTTACAGTCCCAACACTCGGCTATAGTTAGTCTTTCTCCATCTTTGGAGCAGGCTTCAAGAACTTTGGGAAAAGGCCTTTGGGCTACCTTCAGGAATATAACCATTCCAAACATAAAGGGTGGCATAATAGTGGGATGGATTATAGTCTTTGTGGATTGTATGAAGGAGCTACCTGCTACTATGATGCTAAGGCCCTTGGGCTTTGACACTTTGGCAATAAGAGTTTGGGTGGAAGCCTCCGAGTCCCTTTGGGAAATGGCTTCCATTCCCGCCCTGATGATCGTAATTACTGGACTGATCCCTCTTGTGATCGTAATGAGAGAGTTTGGTAGGGGTAAAGATGTGGAAGTGGGATAATTCTGAAGTTCACTTAGAGTTGGAGGGTGTAAGAAAGACCTTTGGGAGTGTATCTGCGGTTAAGGGGATAAGCCTGAAGATATACAAAGGGGAGTTTTTCTCCCTCCTTGGACCCTCTGGTTCTGGTAAATCTACCATTCTAAGGCTTATAGCGGGCTTGGAAAGGCCGGACGAGGGAACTATAAGGATAGAAGGAAAAGTGGTTGCAAGCAAGGAAAGTTGGGTGCCACCAGAAAAGAGGGGTGTGGGACTTGTCTTTCAAAACTACGCCCTTTTTCCTCACATGACGGTGTTTGAAAACGTAGCCTATGGGATCTCTTACCTTCCAAAGCAAGAGGTGAAAAGAAGGGTTAGGGAGCTTTTGGAGATGGTGGGCCTTGCCCACAAGGAAAAGCACTATCCCCATCAACTATCGGGGGGAGAACAGCAAAGAGTTGCCTTAGCGAGAGCTCTGGCGGTGGCACCTAAGGTAATGCTGTTGGATGAGCCCTTTTCTAACCTTGATGCGGACCTAAGGAGGGACCTAAGAAAACAGACAAAGAAAATACTCAAGGAACTGGGAACCACAACCATTTTGGTAACCCACGACCAAGAAGAAGCCCTTTCCCTGTCGGACAGGATAGGAGTGATAAACGGAGGAGTTTTAGAGCAGGTGGGCATCCCCTTTGAGGTCTATCACAGACCAGCCACGCGCTTTGTGGCAGACTTTTTAGGTATGGCAGACTTTTATAAGGGAAGAGTAGAAAAGGGAATTTTGATATCGGAGATTGGCAACTTTTCTCTTGACGGTCAATGGAAGTGTAAGTCTGAAGAGGTGGAAATAATGATAAGGCCAGACGATGTAGATTTTGAGCCAGATCCACAGGGAGAAGCGGTCATAGTGGAAGTGGAATTTTTAGGTGCAGACATCATCTACAGTATATCCCTACCAGAAGGCAAGCTCATTCACTCAGTAAAGACCTCAAGGGAACTCTATCCTGTGGGCACAAAGGTTAGGGTAAAGATTGACCCTAATCACCTTGTGATCTTTTAAATAGAGTATAATTTTTAAGCCCGAGGAGGTTTTAGAATGGCAGCTTTAAACTCAAACGGTTTTGTTTTAACCACGGTGGATGAGCTTTTGAGCTGGGCTAGAAGAAACGCTTTATGGCCCGTAACCATAGGGCTTGCCTGCTGTGCTATAGAGATGATGCATACTGCAGCTTCTCGATTTGACTTGGACAGATTGGGTGTTATATTCAGAGCTTCTCCAAGGCAGGCGGACCTACTCATCGTGGCGGGAACAGTGGTAAATAAAGTGGCACCTATGCTAAAGCTTATTTGGGAGCAGATGCCAGACCCCAAATGGTGCATATCCATGGGTGGATGCGCCTCCGCTGGTGGTCCATTCCCTACCTATTCCACCCTTCAAGGCGTAGATAGGATAATTCCAGTGGATGTTTATATACCAGGTTGTCCTCCCCATCCTCAGGGACTTATCTACGGCATACTCCAGCTTCAGAAAAAGATAAAACAGATGGGTGTCAGAAAATACGATAAAGCCTTTGAAGAGTTTAACAAGGATATACAAAGACAGGGACTTATTCCAAGAGAGGTGGAAGTTTAATATGCCTTGGATGAACAAAGTTTCTGCAGAGAGGGTAAAGTCTGAGTTTAAAGAAGTAGAGATAGAATACACAAAGCACACCACAAACCTTCACGTCAAAAAGGAAAAGCTTATAGACCTTTTAACCTTTCTGAAGAACAAAGAAGGATACAGACACTTCATAGACTTTTCCTGTATAGACTTTCCAGATAAAAAAGAGCGCTTCCAGGGGGTTTATATTCTCTACAATCCAGATGAAAACGAAAGGGTTATAGTAAAAACCTGGGCAAAGGACGGAAAGCTTCCCTCTGTGGAAAAGCTGTGGGCTTGTGCCCGGTGGGCTGAGAGGGAAGCTTACGACATGTTCGGAGTGGAGTTTGAAGGACACGAAAACCTAAGAAGGATGTTCATGTGGGAGGGATACGAATACTTTCCGCTAAGAAAGGACTTTCCTATACAAGGTTTTCCTGAGGTGGAACTACCCTCTCTAACTGAGGTGATGCACGGAAGGACAGACCCACCCAGTCATGATTATGAGCTTTTGCACACAAAAGTAGCCACCTTAGAGGATCTTGAAAGGACAGAAAAGGCAAGGCTAAAGAAAAAAGCCCAACTCGTGCTAAACTGGGGACCTTTACATCCGGGAACCCACGGCACCATATGGTTTTTGTTTGACCTGGATGGAGAAAACGTAGTCCAGTGTGACGTGATCTTGGGCCAGCTTCACAGGGGGATGGAAAAGATCGCAGAGAACCTATACTACTTTCAGTTTCTTCCATACACGGATCGTATGGACTACATATCCGCCATATGCAACGAGCTTGCCTACGTGAATGCGGTAGAAAAGCTCTTGGGCGTGGAGGTCCCAGAAAAGGCAAGATACATAAGAACCATGTTTGCAGAGCTTCAGAGGATAAACTCCCACCTTCTTTGGCTTGGTACAGGTGCCCTGGACCTTGGAGCTTTAACAGTCTTTCTGTATGCCTTTAGAGAAAGAGAGAAAATAATGGACATAATAGAAGGGAACGCTGGCTATAGGCTAACGACCGCCTTTTTGAGAATAGGTGGCGTGCACTACGACCTTGCAGAGGGTACCTTAGATGTAGTGAAAGCTTTCATAAAGGACTTTCCAGAAAGACTAAAAGAGTATCATCAACTACTAACAAGAAACAGGATTTGGTTAAGAAGGACAAAGGACGTTGGGGTCATCACAAGGGAAGACGTTTTTAACTACGGACTTACTGGACCAGTGGCAAGAGGTTCTGGCGTGCCTTACGATATAAGAAAGCTTGAGCCCTACGCTGCTTATGAGGAGGTGGATTTTGATGTGCCTGTGGGAGAAGTGGGAGACGTGTATGACAGATACTTAGTGAGGATGGAGGAGATGGTCCAAAGCTTGAGAATAATAGAGCAGTGCGTTAGCAAGCTTGAAAAGCTTCCAAAGAGTGCGCCTTACATAAACAAAGAGCATCCTGCGGTCATGGCACCAAAGGAGGAAGTCTTTAAAGACTTAGAGGATATGGTAAAGAACTTCAGAATAGTGGTCCACGGGGAGAGCGCTCCACCTGGAGAGGTATATGCCAGCGGAGAAAATCCAAGGGGAGAGCTTGGCTTTTACATATACTCCACTGGAGGCTCCAAGCCTTACCGCCTGAGGATAAGGTCTGGAGCCCTTTATAACCTTTCCATCTTTCCAAAGCTTATAGAGGGAAGGACAATCGCAGACGCTATAGCTTTGCTGGGGAGCCTAGATCCTGTGGTAGGAGAAACGGACAGGTAATGGGAGGATAAAGTATGGCTGAGTTGGGGCTTAGCCTGTTCATTGCCTTAGTAAAGGTCCTTTTGATTTTGGGAATTTTTCTGGGAATAGGTGCTTATCTGACATGGTTTGAAAGAAAGCTGGCTGGACACATACAGGGAAGGCTTGGTCCCAAGCTGGTGGGTCCCTTTGGATTACTACAACCCTTGGCGGACGGTCTGAAGTTGCTCACCAAAGAGTCCGTAATACCCGACAGGGCAGACAAGGTAGTGTATTATTTGGCGGTTGTTTTAGCTCTGGCACCAGCCATCATGCTCTTTTCAGTTATTCCCTTTGGTCCAAGCTTTAGTTTATTTGGTGTAGAAATAAAGCCCATCGTTGCGGACGTAAATATTGCGATCCTTCTGGTCTTTGCCTTTGGATCTTTGTTGGTTTATGGTACCATATTCTCTGGATGGGCTTCTAACTCAAAGTATGCCTTTATAGGATCCTTGAGAAAGGCTGCGGTAATTATAGGTTATGAGGTGGTGTTAGGCTTTTCTGTGCTTGGGGTGATCCTTTTGGCTGGAACTATGAGTACCACAGGTATTGTGCAAGCTCAGATAGAGAGAGGCGTTTGGTTTATAGTTTATCAGCCTGTGGCGTTTATTCTTTACCTTTTCTGTATGCTGGCGGAGTCTGGAAGGGTGCCCTTTGACATTCAGGAAGCAGAGGCAGAATTAGTAACGGGTTATCATGTAGAATATGGCGGTATGCGTTTTGGTGTATTTCCTTTGGCAGAGTGGTATTTGAACGTAATGGCACTTTCTGCCATTGCGGTTGTGCTCTTTTTGGGTGGATGGTCCGGACCTAACATCTTTGGCCCCCTTTCTCCCTACCTTTGGTTTTTGATAAAGATGTTCGGTCTTGTGTTCTTTGTCCTTTGGCTTCATTGGACCCTTCCAAGGTTTCAGGCAAAGGACATAACAGAGATAGGTTGGAAGATCATGCTTCCCCTTGCGATCCTAAACGTGGTGCTAACTGCCTTTGTGTATTACTTCGTCTAAAAGAAGTCAAAGCTGTTGGTAAGACTTTGGGAAATAAGGCCTTTTTTTATTAGTTCAGCTTCTTCAAATCTTATAATACTTTCTGGCATCAGTCCCAGTGGGCACACCATAGAACAGTTTTTGCAATGAGTGCAAAGTTGAATATACGCGTTTTTTATTCGCAAAAGACTCTCTTCTTTCTTTGAATTTCTTGGGTCTTGCGTTAGTTTGTAAATTCTTAAAAAACTCATAGGACCACCAAAGCCTTGGTTGGTTAGAAAGACTGGACAACTTGCATCGCACAAACCACAGGCTATACACTCAAAGCTTTTTTCCACCATAGAGTTTGTTTTGAATATCTGAAGATTATTACCAAGAGGCTCATACCAAATCCTTAGCTTTTTGAGGCGTTCTATCAATGCTGAATGATCCACCACTAAGTCTTTTATGATGGGTAGGTTGTCAAGGGGTTCAATAGTTATTGGATCTTCTAACTCTCTTACTTTGGTTTTGCATGCAAGCACTGGTTTTGCGTTGACCTTTACGCCACAAGTTCCACATATCCCAGCCCTGCACATGCTTCTAAAAGAAAGCGTAGGATCGTAGTTCTCTTTAAGGGTATATAGGATGTCTAATACTGTTTGATTTGGCTCAAGGGAAACATCAAACTCTTTGAATAAACTTTCATGATTTCGGTACAGCTTTACACGCACCAGCATGAGTTTTTAAATTTAATCTTTCCAGATCAGAAAGGTTTTACTATCCTTACCTCGCCCCTTCCAAAGATATGGCATTGTATCCCCCAAGCCTCTCGTAAAGGCTCTTCTCTTTACCCTGTTTGAAGTTTTTCAGTGATTTAATCACTTTTAGATAGTTTTTCTTGCAGAGAGTATAATATAAAGAATGCAAAAAATACCAAAACATTTAGCCATAATTATGGATGGAAACGGGAGGTGGGCACAGGAGAGAGAACTGCCAAGGATAGCGGGGCATTGTGAGGGAGTAAAAAGGGCAGAAGAGATAGTGTATGCGTGCCAGGATTTGGGAATAAAATTCTTAACCCTTTACACCTTTTCAACGGAAAATTGGAAAAGGCCCGCAGAAGAAGTCAAAGCCCTGTTTGAACTTTTTGAAGGCTATCTGAGTAAAAAGATAACTGAGTTGAAAGAAAAAAACATAAAACTAAGGTTTATTGGAAGAAAGGACAGAGTTCCAAAGACCACTTTAAAGATCATGGAAGAGGCGGAAGAGCAAACAAAAGACTGCAGTTCCCTTACGGTGATCTTAGCGGTAGATTACGGAGGAAGGGACGAAATAATAAGGGCTGTGAATAAAATTTTGAGCTCTGGGATAAAGAGTGTAACAGAAGAAGAGTTTTCCAAATTTTTAGACCTTGCGGGCATACCAGACCCAGACCTTCTCATAAGAACTGCAGGAGAGGAGAGGATATCCAACTTTCTACTCTGGCACATAGCTTACACAGAGTTCTACTTTTCCCCCGTCTATTGGCCAGATTTTACGAAGGAAGAGCTACTAAAAGCTTTGGAAGACTTTTCTTGCAGAAAGAGGAGGTTTGGTGCAGTTTTATAAGGGAAGGGAATCCGTAGGAATACTTATAGGAGCTTTAACCCTACTTTCCGCATTTTTTCCAGACTTACTTTTTTTACTTTTTCTCTTACTTTTGTCTTTTGGTATTGGAAGGGAGCTAAGCAACGCACTTGATGCCAAAAAAGTTTCGTACTTTGTTCCCTTAGTCCTTCTGCTTAGTTCTTATAGGCTTGAGCTTGGTATATTTGCGGTTTTAGCCTTTGGTTTTCTGATAGCTTACCTTAGATGGTCCTTAGATAGTTTGCTAAAAAGCGTGCTTATACTGACCTACGCTGGGCTGTTGCCTTCCTTTTTACTTTTGGTAAAATCCCACAACCACTGGGAGTTTCTAAAGCTGGTTTTCTTTGCATACACAGTGGATACAGCCTCCTACTATGCGGGCAAGCTTTTTGGAAAAAGGCCCTTGGCTCCAAGGCTTTCTCCTAAAAAAACCTGGGAAGGTCTGGTGGGAGGCGCTTTGGCAGGACTGCTTTTTTTCTTAATCATCAACAAACCTGTCCTTTTTACTATTCCCTTTGTTTTAGTGGCTCTGCTTGGAGACCTTTTTAAGAGTTTCATAAAAAGGCAAGTGGGTATAAAAGACTTTTCCCAATTGCTTGGAGAACACGGTGGTTTAACGGACAGGTTTGATTCGGTGTTGTTTATTTGCATCTTTTGGACGATTGTATTAATATAATATTTCAGGAAGGGAGGTATGAAGATGAAAAGAATTCTTTTTCTAATTCTATGCATACTAATATCCCTCGGATACTCTCTCACCCTTAGAGAAATGAAGTTTGAAAACACGAGGCTTGAAACTGTAGTTAAAACCCTATCTCAAATCGCTGAACTTAACGTTTTGTTTGACCCGGCTATATCAGCAGATTTACAAAAGCCTGTAAGTATAACCATTTACAAGCCTATGCCCGTGGGAGAAGCCCTTAACCTAATTCTCAAAGAGTATGGTTTAATCGCCGTGCCAGTGGATACTAAGGTCTACAGAATTACAAAGGCTGGGGAGATTAGCCTTAGCATAGGTGTTTTAGGGGAGGATCAGGTAAGAAAGATAGTGGATTTTTTAAAGGCTAGGGTTAGCCCCTCTGCGGAGATAGTCATAGACAGGACACTCGGGACTATATACATAAGGGATGAGGAAGCAAGGATAAAAAAACTGGAACCTGCTCTAAGGGATTTTCAAAAGGTGGCAGAGAGGATAGCCCCCACTGAAGAAAGGGTAACAAGGGTCTTTTATCTAAAAAACATAAGCGTAGATGAAGCACAAAGGCTGATTACTCCAAAGATAAGAAAAGAAACCGTTATAAGCAAGGTGCCAACTTTTAATGCTTTGGTGATAACAGACTCGCCGTCCCAGATAGAGCTTTACGCACAGATCTTAAAGAATTTCTTAACAGATCAGCCAAGGGAGAGAAGACCCGTAACTAAAATACTCTATCTAAAGTACATATCTCCAAGTGAATTTATAAAGATGATAGAACCTTTAAGGTCAGAAGCTGGCGTTATACTGAGCGGTGGTGGATTTAAAGTAGAAGAGCCAGCACAGGCTCAAACAGCTCAGCAGCAACAGGTCCAAACACAACCCACTCCTACGCCAATTCTTAAAGAGTTTAACGCAGTTATGATAACAGACTATCCTGATGTTCTGGAAACCATCATGGACAGGTTTAAGGATTACATAAGCGAGGAGCCCGTGAGGGTAAGGATAGAAGCAAGGATAGTTGAGGTCAGAGAAGAAGCACTCAGAGAATTGGGAATAAACTGGAATGCCCTTTTTTCTAATGCTCGTGTCCCTCAAGCTTGGTCTGGTGGGGTTGGGTCAGGTGTTGGCTTGGGTCCGCCTCCTTCTTGGCTTCCAGATCCAGGGCTTTCTCCCACGCCTGGTGGAATAGCCTTGTTTACCTATCAAAAGGGTATTCTGAACGCCCTTAACTTTAGGATCTCCGCCTTAGAGAAGGTTGCAGCCATAAAGAACATTGCCAAACCTACAGTCCTTACCATAAACGGTCAGAAGGCTACCATAAAGCAAGGTGTCCAGGTACCCTATCAGACTGCAGCGATAGGTGGTGGTGGAACTGCCGTTCCCAATATCCAGTTTAAGGATGTGGTTTTACAGCTTGATGTGACCCCTATAGTTTCCCCAGATGACAGGATAATGATGGAGATAGAGTTAAAGAGGGATACCCTGGGAGTTCAAACCTCCCAAGGACCCGCGATAAACACAAAGGATATAAAGACTAAGATAATCGTAGAAGATGGACAAACGGTAGTCATAGGCGGGATAATAGATGACCAGAGCAACCTTACTAACGAGGGCGTGCCAGGCTTGGTAAGGGTTCCCCTCCTGAAATACCTCTTTGGGCAGGAAAGGCTAAGCAAGCAAAACAGCGAACTGCTCATATTCATAACTCCACTACTGGTTAGACAATGAGGATTAGACTTAGGCTTTTTGACATAAAGGACATAGACGAGCTAATATTCAGATTATCTGGTATTGGTGTAGGTCTTGAAGATGTATACAAGCAGTTAGAGGAAGGGGGAGCAAAAAGTTTAGAGATATTCGTAGATGAAAACCAGCTATCCAGGGTAAGATCTGCTCTAGAAGGACTATGTCAATTGGAGATTGTTTATACAAAAGAGAGCTTTAGGGCTGTCCCTCTACTCCTCTTAGGAATACTCTGGATGGATAACGCCCTGCTTTACTTTCTCTTAAAGCTTTCCCTTCTTTCCCAAGATTTTAACTATTTTTTAAGTTCAATCCTTAGATCCAGTAAGCTGGTGGAAATTTTTAAAAGCCTAATAAGTCTTATGGCTATAGGGGTTTATTACTCTGGTTTTGTCTTGGCTCAAAACACTACGCCTGTAGGTAGGCTTTTTGGTCTGAAGGTAGAAAGGGATCGCGCTTACTTTATAGTGCTCTTTAGCCTGCCCCTCGTAGCTTTTAAGCTTTTGCAGTTTGACCAAACCATCCTGAGGCTTTTGGGGTTGTTTATTCTAAGCCTTTGCTTGGTGCTCCCGTTCTACTTTCAAAGCTCTGTGAAGTATTTGTGAAAGGTATTGACTTCCCTCCCCATAATAGAATAAAATTAAATCTAACCCTTGAGGACCGGTCCGATAGGGAAAACTTTAAGGGAGGTATAGTCATGAGACAGCAAAAGGGTTTCACCCTCATTGAGCTGCTGGTAGTCATAGCCATCATAGCCATTTTAGCATCCTTGGCAATACCCCAGTATCTGAGCTATCAAAGAAAGGCTAAGGTTAGCTCCTACGCAGAACCCATAGCAAGGGGTTGCTTGATGGACCTTGCGGCGTATTGTATGGAAAATCCCGGTAGTAGCGGCGGCTATATAGTTGGTACTGGCTCCTTTGGTGCTAACTGCAGAAACCAAACTGTAACCACAGCTGGTGGGACAGTGACACTTAGTACCGGTGGTAACGCTAGCTGCGGTAACGATGGAGTTTTGAGTGGTTTAAGTATAATAGGAACCCTCTCTGGTGTAAACGACTACAGGGCAAGGTGCTTTACTACTGACCAATCTATAAGGTGCACTGTAGAAGCTCAATAATCCATCTTTAGCCATGTTCTCCTTTTATTGCCCCCAGTAGGGGGGCTTTACTTTAGTAGAGCCTCTTAAGGCAAGGGCTTGTATGATGGACATTGCCTCTTACTGTGCGACAAATAATCCATCTTCTGGGACAGAAACCTATTCTGTGATTGGAAACTCCAGCTTTCCCAACTGTGTAGCAAACTACACCACTCCCGGGGGTTTGGTTCATTTGCAGGCTTCCACAGCTCCGGTTTGCAACAGCACTGGTGAATTGACTGCAGGAGAGATAGTAGCCTATTTTTCTCCAGACGGACAAAAGGTAGTGTGCAAGGTGGATATAAGGCCCTTTAGATGTTACATAGAATAAACTGGGCTTTGGCCCTTGCCCTGGCTTTCTCTTTTCTTTTTGCTCTCCTTCCCCATATCCTTGAGATAAGGCAATACTTTAAAAATCAAGACCTTTTCTTTTTGGATGGAAAGCCGTTTATTCAAAACCCGGATGGATACTTCTTTGGAAGGCTTGCCAAGGAGTGGGCTGAGGGGGGGTGGGAAGAGATGGATGATTTGAGAAACTTCCCAGAGGATGGGATTAAGTATAAATACATACCCCTTATAAGTTTTATTTATGGCTCCCTGATCAAGCTTACCGGTCTCCCCTTAGAGTGGGTTGGTTTTTGGTTTTCTCCCATACTGGGAAGCTTGTTTGTTATTCCTTTGGTACTCTTTTGGTATTTTGCGGGCAATCTTTTGTTGGGTTTTGGAACTGCCATCATAACCGCCCTTTCTAGCGCCTATCTTATGAGGGTTTTTGTTTTGGATATAGACACGGACAGCATGAACCTATTCTTTATCTTTTCCATAGCTCTCTTTCTTCTTCTCTCTTACAAAAACATGGAAAAAAGGCGTGCCTATCTATACTGCTCACTCGCCCTTCTGTTTAGTTTTCTGTTTTACTGGTGGTATGCTCATACGGAGTTCTTTGTTCTTTCCTTTCTTGGCTTTTGGCTTTTGGTGTGGAAAAGTGGAAGGCTTTTCCTTTTCTCTATATTTGGCTTTTTAGTACTCTGGGTAGGCATATCTTACATGACTGGTTATTTTTTAGGACTGGACATTCTCTACAGGTTATTTCTTTACTTTGGTTTTAATCTACCTGTAGTGGAATCGCAGACTGTTCCCGAAGTGCTCAGAACTATCGGCGAACAGTCTAAGGTGACCTTCCTTAGAACTTCCACCCTTTATTTTTCTTCTGAGATACCCTTTTACATAGCCTTGTTCTCTTTTCCGCTGTTCTTGCTGAGATATATAAAGACTAACCTCTTACTTCTTCCCTTGTTCGTGCTTTTTCTTTTTGCCATACTGCATGGTAACAACAGACTTTACCTTTATGTTAGCCCCATAATAGGGGCGAGTTTTGTTTATGGTGTGTATCTAATATCAAAATTAAAGAGCTATATGGAAAAGAAGAGTTTGAAGCTCTTCGTGAGTTATGCCTTTCCCCTGCTTATGCTTTTTATAGCTATAAACTGGCTTTCTCTGCTGGATAGGTTTCCGGGTCATTTTATAAGTAAGGAAGTTGTTAAGGATCTAAAAAAGCTCAAAGAGCTCACACCGGAAGGATCCAAAATACTAACCTGGTGGGATTACGGTTATGCCATTGCCTACTATTCAAAGCGTGTAGTTTTTCACGATGGGGGCTCCCAGTTTTCTACAAAAACCCCCCTCATAGCTTATGGGTTTATGAACGAAGAAAAGAAGGCTTATAGAATATTCTCCTGCGTCTCTGACCCTGTTTTCAATCTTAAAGCCTTCCAGCAAGTAAAGGAAAAGGGACTCTTTAAAGCTCTTGAGGGGATTGTAGAATACTGCAAGAAAGCACCCCATCCAAGAATTTATTTACTCATTACAGAAGACATGATAAGTAAATCAGGTGCCATTTCTTACTTAGGTATTGGTAAAAGTTTTTCAATACTAAAACTTCCAAGGTGTAATCCTCCAAACTGTAAGGAATATATAAAAAATGATGAGGGCTTGTATATTCAGAACTTCAATGGTTCCCCCACAGAGTATCAGGCAAAGGAAATAATAATAATTGACCAAAAGGCTGGTATTGAAAAGGTCAGTGCCTTTAACAACGCCAAAGGAACAATATACTTAGTTAAAAAAGGTGGAGAGACTTATGGGTTTTTCATCCCTGAAAGATTAAAGAAATCTTCGCTAATAACCCTTTACACAATTCGTAAGGACAGAGAAGGTTTTAGGCTTGTTTACGATAACTTTCCATATACAGTGCTCTATGAAATCACCTTGCATAAACAGCCTCAATCCTTGCAGTAGATCCCTGAGGACCGCTCGCCACAGAAACTATTGAGTATATATAACCCCTGGGAGGCAGTTTAGTATAAGCCACCCCTGTTATTTGTTCCCCGGGTGGTGGAACATAACCAACCAAACACAACGTTACTTCATTCCCAAAAGTCTCTGTTATACCTTGAAGTCTATAATAAAGAGAAAACCTACAGCAGTTATTTCCTTGCAACTGAGCACCAGCCGGACACTCACCACTAAGTAAGGTATCAAAGATACCGCTCCTTATCTGAGAAACTGCATGGTTTACTCCGCTTACTGCAGCATCCCTTACAGATGTGTATGTCTTTACTCTTTCCGCTGTGCCCATGGTTCTCATCAGTATGTAGTAAAGCCCTGCAATGGCTAACGCCACCAGTATACCCGTTACTAAAACGGATATTAAGGCTACACCTTTTACTGTAGGTTGTAAAGTGGTATGTCTTCTTCTATAAGTCTCCATCTGTATTCCCTCCAAGCTGGTTGGGTTGCTATGCTTCCACATCTTTCAAAGGTGTTTGGTGGATCTATTAAAGCACCCGTCCTTCCTCCAACCTGTATTAACATACAAAGCCTGATGGCTACCAAGTTTCTGAAGTCCGCAGGAGGATTCTCACTGTACTGCACACCATCGTAGTACCTAACCCTAAAAACCGCAATACAACTTGCTACAGGTTGTGGAATATCCCCACTTATTTCCTTCATGAGATTAAAAGTATTAGGGGCGCATTCTTTGGGCAAATTTGTACCTCTAAGATAGTATCTTACTGCAAACCTATCCAGACTGTAGCCGTCGGTTTCAAATATTATAGTGTTAGGCCTGGACGGATCACATGCTGTCAATAGAGACTTGGTAACAAGGTCAAGGCATAAAGAGGAGTTTGTGTTGGGTATACTTGGACATTCCTCAAAGGTCCATCTCCTACTTTGTCTATTTATATTTCCCACATTATCCACTATCCACCAACATCCCGAAAATGTAAACTCTCTTGTTGCTAAACTAACGAAATAGAATTCATCGGAGTTACCACAACTCACCCTGCCTATAGTTGAGTTTGAACTTGCAAAACCTGCAAGATTACCGCAAGCAGGGTTGGGCCAAAATCTAAGCATGTTTGAAGGCACTCCAAAGCCGGTGGTAGCTATGTCTTTCCTTATTTGATAGAGCAAAGTTTCCACGTCCTGCTCATTCTTAGCCACTAAGGATTGAGTAATGGCCTGCTGAACAATTGTTCTATACGCATAGAATATTCCCCCAGCCAGTATTAAGGTTATGGCTATGACTACCAGAAGTTCAATCAGTGTCATACCTCTTCTAAATTTCATGGCATGCTCCTAATCACTGTGCTGGATATATATTTGTAATTTCTTTGAGGATCAAAGTACCAAACTACAATACCAACCGCCCTGCCTATCTCTGCGTTTGTATCACTTCTACGTATGCTTGCCAAATTTGTGGCAGTGTAGATAAACCTTCCCTTGTATCTTTCTCCACAATTCATTCCAGGAATAGGGGTTCCCGTATCTCTGTAGCAACACCCACAAGAATTCGGACCGCAATTGCAAGGAACTACCCTCAGCCAAGCTGCCACATTCATGGGGTTTGAAATGTAATCCCGATTGGCTCCACTGTATGGGTCATAAAAGTCAGCTATCTGGTCTCCGTCTGTGTCTGCATTTTCAAAGGTGCAACTGGCGTTCAGGAGACAGTTAGAACTATCCCAGTTGTTGGGATAGCTATAACCTACAGCACACAGGAATGGGCTGGGGTTATTCGAATCACACAAAGCACTAGGATTGAATTGGGCAGACCTGATGTAATTGCTTAAGTGGTTTAATATCTCGCTTGCCCTGTCCTTTAACTGGTTTCTAATTTGCAATTCTTTATAAAGAAGTATGCCACGCAAGAATCCAGTCATAAGTATGAACAGTATCAGCATAGCAACAAGAAATTCTATAAGTGTAAAGCCCTTTCTATTCATACCTGACCCTCCCCAACCTGTTTAATATAACAATCCTACTGCCGTAAGCGTTTTTTAGTGTGACACTTCCCATTCCCAAACCGCACCCACAATTCAGTGGATAACCCCTTCGATCAAAAACTACGCAGAAATCGTTATCCGGCACTACACCTGAGGGAAGGGAAACTAACCTTTGTGTGGAACTATCATTTGTACAGTTAGGAGTTGCATCCTGGCAACCGCTTTGGACTGTGAATATCTTATATTGCTCACTGCCTCTGCATAATCTTATTCCCCAGGTTGCATTGGAGGATATGGACCTGAACTGAACTTCCTTTATATCGTTAGCCACTTGAGTCATTGCGGAGTATAGCCTTTCTCTGAGAACCATGTTTCTTAGCCCCATTAAAAATGCACCAGCCAAAATGGAGATTATTACAACCACAACCAAAAGCTCAAATATGGTATAACCTTTTACTTTTCTATCCATAGGATAAATCTCCCCTCTGTTTCAGATGCCCTTTGCTGGCTTATCCTAAGAATCAATCCACTGCCTATTTGGAAGAACTTTTCCACACCTTTACTGCTAGAGGCTGATTGCATAGCTTGGAAAGGATTCCCCAATGGAGGCATACCTCTACCAGCTTCTATCTTAGAAAGTATCTGAACGTTCTGTCCTACTATTATAGGACCGGAAATAGCAGCCGGTGAAAGCACTGACGGTCTCGGATAGGGCTTACCATTTTTGTAATAAACGGCTATAAGATTAGAGGAGCCCTCCGCTTGGCAGATATCCGCCGATGGAACAAAGGTAAGAGCGTCCACTATGCCACCAAGCACTAAAGGTTGAGAGTAAATGCCTTCACCTGTTAGCTCGTGATACCAGCCCCTTGTTGGCTCGGTAAATCCTCCGCTGTAGTATGTATTGTAGACAACGTTCTTCATACCGCAACCCGTTGAATCACAGAAACACAGCTGTTTTACTTCGGATACAGTTACTGCAGTTGTTGAGTTGGTGACATTCTCTAAATTATTTTTTCTGTAGGTAGTGCAAGCTGTCCCATCCCAGTTATCATCCTTAAAACCTATAAAGTAGTTTTTGTAAGGAATTGTCCTATCACCCTGACTTAGATACCTGCCGGTTCCAAAGAATACCCAAAGCCTGCCATTTTCATCTTTTGTAAAGTTTGGAGCACCAAAGACCGGTGGAGTGTGCTGGTTTGTTTCAAATGTCCCAAGATCCACAACATTGCACACATCACTACTTGCAAGACTGCCTACCATTTTATAGTTGCTTCCAGACCTAAGACTTAGCCTGTAGAAGTTACCCCAGGTATTACCCGCATTAGTTTTTCCATATACGCCAAAGTATATAACATCGTCTTGATAATCGCTATCCACATCTACAACCGATATATCTCCCACCGCAGCGTTCACGTCGCCGGGAATTGGAATATCTATAGTTTTAACTATTCCGCCGGTTCTTAAGTCTATGAAATAAAGCTTGGGAAGATTTGTGAAGCTTTCTCCAGCTGGGTCCCTTGGACCTGTGCCTATTACCACATACCACTCACCGTTTTTGTCCCTATCCCCCAAACGAATTACAGCCGGGAACGAGATAGTTAATGTTTGATCTGGCAAAGAAACTTCCCAAAGAAGGGTTGGTTTAGGCTGGGTACCATTTAACCAATCTGTCAGGTCCAATGCGAATACAGAGGAGGAATAACTACCAAGAGCTTTTCCACCAAATCCCATTGTCCCTATAAGCACTGTCCTCCAGCTGTTTGGATTTTTGGGTGAGTTGGCAGGTCCACCGATGGAGGCATCAAAAACAAAGGTTCTGTAATCCACAGTTGGAACCCTGCAGTAGTCTGATCTACCATACCAAACAAGATAGGGGAGTGCATTTTTGGGTATGAAAGCCCATTCTTCTTTACCCACTTGGTTATTGCTGGCGTCGTTATAAGAGTTTACAAGTCTGATTGGATTGTTTGGATCCCCAGTTTCCTTTATAAAGCCGATCCTAAAAGCATGCAACATACCATCGTTTGCTCCCACAAACATAAAGGATGTCCTATTTCTATAGTTTGTGGTACGGATGTAATCGAGATAAGTGCTATCTCCATACCTAAGATGGTAGACGTTGTTTGGCTCTGCCCCCGTAACCGAAGGCGTGGAATTAACAATATCCCCAAGCTTCCAAGTTCTAATTCCAGAACCCCCATAGGTAGGACATACCCTTAAGAATGTTGTATTATCAAACTCTCTTATCCTTTGGACGTTTGCAAAGCTTCCGCAGGTTGGGTCTCCACGCAAGTTTTCACCCCTAATATACCTTATTATGCATTCAGCCTGAGAATTGGTTATACTACTATCCGCCGTTTGGAATATGGGAAGTAAGGTGCTAACTTCTGAAGTGGTAAAATCTTGCAATGTACCGTTTTTATTGTAGTATATTCTTCTATCTCCCGCTGAGGTATTAGCAAGGGCGCATCCCCCATCAAAAACCGGGATTACCTCGTTAAAAGATTTAACTAATTCCCTACTGCAAGATGTGGAGATATCTGGTTGGTTTAGTATGGCGACTTTTGTTTCGTTGCTGGAAGCGTCAAAGAAAAACATGAAGATCTTATCAAAGGCAGCACCCACTAAGTTGAGTATCTTGTTTGTAATTGTATCCTCCCTTAGGTTTTGCTTTGTATCCACCCAAAAAGAGCGCAAAAAGCCTATCCAGGATATTTCCTTTCCGTCGGTGGTTGTGTATTTTGGATAGAAGTAAGGTTG
>Ga0209821_100009_pt1 | contig 56772 bp, 60 predicted proteins | sample SSWtaG_3_FD_184118 | JGI IMG/M metagenome (GOLD analysis project Ga0209821, IMG submission 184118) | Hot spring microbial communities from Sandy's Spring West, USA to study Microbial Dark Matter (Phase II) - SSWTFFsm_matched (SPAdes)... | ecosystem: Environmental > Aquatic > Thermal springs > Hot... | reverse complement strand
TTTTTCGAACAGCCCCTATACTAACTTGACATTTTTAACCCATAAGATAACTTATAAATAACCCATTAAGTGAAAGGAGGCAGATAAATGTACTATGTGGCAGAAGTAATATACGAAGAGTGTTCTAAGTACAATTGCAAACAGTGCACTCTTTTCTGCCCAGAACCTAACACTTTGATGTATTCGGACGAGGAGCATCACGCTTACGTAATTCCCGAAAGGTGCAAGGGATGTGGCCTCTGTGTCTATGTTTGTGTTAACCTTCTGAAACGTAACGCTATTCACATGGTAATGCCAGCAGTTCATGCAGAAAAATAAGCTAGGAGGTAGCTCATGGCAACTTTAGGTCCATCAGCTTATTCACCCTATCCGGTGGCAGTGTATGAAGAACTGTTAAACCCACCACCAGGTAAAGCTCTTATGTTTAACGAAATAGTGGATGAAGAGATAGCTATGAGAGAAGCGGCTAAGGCTATGCTGACGCTTCCCAACGCCACCATATTCCCAGGTCCTCAAGTACTTTACGCTTGGAACGAAGAAGCCAAGGAAAAAGCTAAGCTTGTTAGAAAAATGGCTCAAGTGCTAAATGCTAAGATAATACCTATGTACGACTACAGACCAAAGTACCCAAAAATAAACCCAGCGGTTGAGATAAACCCCAACCATCCAAACCTTACCATATGGCATAACAAGATAAAAGCCTGTATATTTGTAGGCGTTCATTGCCACTATGCTAACGTAGCCCTAAAGATCATAAGAGCTGAGACAGATTGCTTTACTATAGCCATGTGTGGTATGGCTGGGCACGAGGATGCTATGATAACTCTAAGAGATCAGCATGTGGAAGAGATGGAAAAGTTTATAAAAATAGCAGAGGAAGTTAAAAAAGAGTTAGGAAAGTAGTTTTTTCAAGCTATCAAGCAAGGTGGGGGGCTTTTCCACGCCCTCTTCTCCTAGCTCCTTGGCCAAGTCTAAAAGAATTCTTTTCAGTTTCTTACTTGGATTCTTAGGAATTTCCACCCTAAAGGTGATTATCAAGTTTCCGTCTTCGGAAAAACCCAAACCTGGAATAGTTTTTGTAGAACCACATTCAGTTCCAGGTTGAACGAATATCTCAAACTCTTCTCCTCCAAGGGTTTTTATTTTTGTAGTCCCACCCAACACCGCTAAAGGAAAAGATATGAGCTTTTCTGTGTGTAGGTCTTTGCCTATTTTTTTAAAAATTGGATGTTTCTTAAAAGACACCCTCAGATATAGATCTCCTGGCTCTCCGCCCCTTTCTCCATGATGACCCATGCCAACTACCTTCAAAACTTCTCCTTCCTCTGTCCTCGGTGGTATTTTCACCTTTACTGTGCTGTGCTTGGCAACCCTACCCCTTCCGCCACAAGTTGGGCAAGGATTTTTAACTATGTATCCTTTGCCCTTGCAGACAGAACAAGGTCTTGGAAAGCTAAATATCCCACTAACTCTTCTTCCTGTACCCTCGCAAGCCCTACAAACCTCCTTTTGCAACTCACCAACATAACCCTTTGCGTTGCAAGTAGGACAATCTATCCATCTTTCATATTCTATAATCTTTTCACATCCCAAAAAAGCCTCTTCTAACTCAAGCTCAAGCTTTAGTCTAATATCCTGTCCTCTCTTAGGTTTGGGCGATTTTCTCATACCCTGCCATATGCTTTCTAAAAAATCCTGTATGTATTCCATAAAGTCTTTGTATGCCTTTTCGTCCCCGCTTTGAAGTAAGCGGTCGTATTCTCTCCTTTTTTCGTCGTCAGAGAGTACGTAATAAGCTTCGTTTATCTCTTTGAACCTTTCCTCTGCCTTTGGGTCTGAATTCACGTCAGGATGCCACTCTTTAGCTAACCTTCTGTAGGCTTTTTTAATCTCCTCTTTTGTTGCTTTCCTTTCAACTCCAAGGATCTTGTAGTAGTCTTTTAACTGCATAGCTAATATTCTAAGATCTCATTAGAGCAGTTTAAAGCTTAAGTTTGCTTTTCAAAATCCCTTACTGAATGATCTTTATCATAAAGTTTTGCTAAAATTTACAGCTGGTTTAAAATAGTTCTGCCATGGCTATAAAAAAGGTAGACAGGAAGGCTTTTTTGAACTTATTGGAAACTGTCCTGTTTGTAGATTTTGTAAAGGGCCTTTCGGTAACACTCAAAAACCTGTTTAGAAAACCTATTACCACAAATTATCCGGTGGAAAAGCTCACTCCTCCCAAGCGTTATAGGGGGGCCCATGGGCATTTTGTGTGGGATGGGACGGAGCCAGACTCTCTCAAGGCTATAGAAAAGTTCATGAGCTACGAAAAGGGCAAAAGCAGGTGCGTTGCCTGTTACATGTGCCAGACTGCATGCCCGATGCCTACTCTATTTAGGATAGAGGCGATCCAAATGCCGGACGGCTCCAAGAAAGTGGTCAGGTTTGACATGAACTTGCTGAATTGTCTTTTCTGCGGTCTGTGCGTGGATGCCTGTCCAGTAGGTTGTCTTACTATGACGGACCTTTACGAGTTGGCGGGCTATTCAAGAAGGAGCGCGGTTTTGAGGATGGAAAATCTTGAAGAAAATTCTATAGATTGGAAGAGAAGGAGGGGAGAAGAACCCGATAGAATATGGATAGACGATGCACATAGAGAAAAACTTTGGGGGAAGATAAGGTGGAGTGGTTGATATTTGGCTTTTTGGCTGTATGGCTTTTGGCTTCTGTCTTTGGTACGCTCTTTCTCAAAAATCCAGTCCACGTTATCCTTGCCTTTCTTTCTGTAATACTGGCTGTGGCGGGTATGTTCCTACATCTGGGAGCGGAGCTTCTGGCGGGGCTTCAGCTTATCATCTACGCAGTTGCCATAATAGTCTTTTACGTGCTTGTGATCACCACCATACCTTGGGAAAAGATAAAGAAGTTTGAGGGAATCTACAAAAAAGAAGCTTTGATCGCTTTCCCTTTTTTTGTTTTTTCCTTTGGAGCTATTTCGTACATGGTTTTAAGGGGTAATTTTCAAACTTCTCAAAAAGTGCCCACTGAAGACAACATAGTAAGTGTGGGCAAAACTTTATTTACCAACTATCTCTTTCCTTTCGAGGTGGCTTCTGTTATACTTTTAACCGCAATGATCGGAGCCATCATCCTCGGGAGGAAAGAGGAGTGACGATAGAATTAGCTTATATCCTTATAAGCATTTTTTTATTCCTTTCAGGTCTCTTTGGTGTTATCATAAGGAAAAACCTCATAACCCTTTTGGTGAGCACAGAGCTTATGTTAAACGGGGTTAATCTAAGCTTTGTTAGCATGGATAGAATAGTGGGTGGGGTGGAAGGGCAGATATTTGCCCTTTTCGTGCTAACAGTGGCAGCAGCAGAAGTAGCTGTTGGTCTGGGCCTGGTAGTAGCCATATTCAGACTAAGAGGCTATGAAGGCTCTTCAGAAATCACCCAACTGAGGGATTAGGATGGAAGCAGTCCTTATAGTTTTACTACCTTTGCTTTCCTTTTTAATAGTAGGCCTATTTGGAAGGAGGATAGGGGATTTAGCCTCTGCCATAATCACAGTGCTTGGATCTATTTTTGCCTTTCTTCTTTCTATCCCAGCATCAACAAAAGCTCTCTCCTCTCCATTCTCTGTGCCACTTTATGAATTTATCCCGCTCGGAAACTACACCTTAAGGCTTGGCCTTTACTTTGACGCCCTTTCTTCTTTGACCGCCTCCTTGGTCTGCTTTATAGCTACGCTGATATTCATCTACTCCATCGGATACATGCAAAACCTCTTTGGCCTATGGACCTACAAGTTCTACGCATACCTGTCTTTCTTCCTCTTTTCTATGCTCATGATCGTGCTCTCGGACAACCTTCTTGGTATGTTCTTCGGTTGGGAAGGTGTGGGCCTTGCTTCTTACCTTCTTATCGGATACTTCCATCAGCAAAAATACGCCACAAACTCCGCCTTTGAAGCCTTCGTAATGAACAGAATAGGAGATTGGCTTTACCTTTTTGGCATTTTCGTAGTGTTTTATCTTTTTGGAAGCTTGAACCTTCTTGATATCTTTGGAAAGGTAAATACGGTAGATGCAAGCCTTCTTGGACTGGCTGTTTTGCTACTTTTTGGTGGTGCGGTAGGAAAGTCTGGACAGTTTCCTCTTCACACGTGGTTGCCAAACGCCATGGCAGGTCCAACACCTGTATCTGCATTGCTTCACTCATCCACAATGGTTGCAGCAGGGGTGTATATGGTTGCAAGGCTCTATCCCATCTTTGAGTCTGCACCACAGAGCTTGAAGGTGGTGGCGGTGATTGGGGGGCTGACAGCTTTGTTTGCTTCTCTTGCAGCCACATCTCACACAGACATAAAGAAGATCATAGCCTTTTCCACCATGAGCCAGCTAGGTTTGATGTTTTTAGCCCTTGGCATAGGGGACAAAAGCTCGGCGATGTTTCATCTTACCACACACGCCTTTTTTAAAGCTTTGCTATTTCTTGCAGCTGGTTCAATCATACACGCCTTTCACCATCATGCACATGACATATACGAGGTTGGTGGTTTGAAAAAGTACATGCCTTTGACCTATGCAAGCTTTTTTGTAGGGGCTTTAGCTTTGGCTGGCATTTTTCCTTTTTCAGGCTTTTGGAGCAAGGATTTAATAATAGGCAGTGCTTACGAGGCATCCTTTAGTTTAGGGCTTTTTGTAAGCTTTGTAAGCTTTTTAACGGCGTATTACATATTCAGGGAAGGATTTGTGATGTTTTATGGGGAGGAGAGGCATAAAAAACATTTTGAGGAGGAGCCACAAGAGAGTCCATCAATCATGCTAATACCCATGCTCATACTGGCTGTAGGTTCTTTGGTGGTAGGATTTTTTGAAGGGTGGTATATGAGTGTATTGGGGGACAAGAAAGAGATACACTTGGATGTGGCAATAAGTTCTGTGGTTATAGCTTTAGCAGGTATAGGGATAGCTTATTTGGTGTTTGTGAAGAAGGTATTAGATCCTGAGAAGCTCTATCAATCTTTAAAGCCCATGCACACGACTTTTAAGGAGCAGTTCTTCACTGAAAAGCTATACCACAAAATACTGGCAGGAGGATATATGAAAACATCAAAAGCCCTGTTTACAGCTGGAGATAGGTTCATCATAGATGGTTTTATAAATCTTACGAACTTCATTTACTTCCGTGTGGTTAAGTTCCTTTGGATAAAGCTGGATGTTTTTACTGTTGATCTGTTCGTAAATGGCGTTGCCAAGCTTTCCTTTAGGTTTGGCAAAAGAGCCAGCCTAATACAAACTGGTTTTCTAAACAACTACGTAGCCTTTCTGTTTTTGGGTTTGGTGGTGTTGATAGCTATCATTATCTACTTTATGGAGTGAGCCATGGATTGGGCAAGTATTCCCTTCATACCTATTAGTATGATTATACCCCTTGTGGGAATACTGCTTATAGTGTTTTTGGAGGAGAGATACTCTAAGTGGATCGCTTTAATCTCTTCTGGTTTGACTTTGATTGTTTCTCTGATATCCCTTTTTTACTTTGACTTTTCAAAATCCCATAAGGTGCAGTTTTATCAAGAGCTTGTGCTAATTGAGGAGCTAAACCTAAAGCTTGCCCTTGGCGCAGATGGCCTTTCATACTTTATGTACATCCTAACCACTCTTGTTTCTTTTGTTGCCATCAGTTGGTCTTTGAGGGATCATCAGATAAACCATAGGCTAAAAGAATACTACGCCTGGTTTTTACTGTCTGAGGCCGCCCTTGTGGGCGTATTCACCAGCTGGGACCTAATAGTTTTCTACGTTTTCTACGAGCTAACCCTAATTCCTATGTTCTTTGTGATAGGTATATGGGGCTACAAGCTCAGGCTGTACTCCGCCTATAAGTTCTTTATCTACATTTTCGTCTCTTCACTGTTTTTGCTTTTGGGCATAGTTAGCCTTTCTACGCACCACTACAAACAGTTTGGTAAATTTTCGTTCTCATACTTTGAGCTTTTGAAAAACCAGTACGATCTGGCTTTTGGTGTGTTTCTATTTTTACTCTTCTTTGTAGCCTTTGCGGTAAAGACCCCTATAGTGCCCTTTCACACTTGGCTTCCGGACGCGCACGGTGAAGCTCCCACCGCTGGCTCTGTGGTGCTTGCAGCCATACTTTTGAAGATGGGAACCTACGCCCTTCTTAGGTTTAACATAGGTCTATTTCCAAAGGAATCCGTTTTCCTTATGCCCCTTCTCGTCCTTTGGGGGATAGCAACCATAGTTTTTGCCTCTTGGTTTACCATCAGTCAAAACAATGTAAAGCGTTTTGTTGCCTACTCTTCAGTAAGCCATATGGGTTTTGTGGTGGCTGGCATGTTCCTTCTGAACAAAGAAGGACTAAGAGCGAGCATTATAGAAATGTTTGCGCACGGTTTGACCTCCGCCTCTTTGTTTATGATGGCTGGCTTTATTTACAACAGACTTCACAGCTTTAACATGCATGCCCTTAGGGGAAGCATAAGGTTTATGCCTGTCTTTGCCTTTTTGGTAGGCATAACCGCCTTCTCTTCTATGGGTCTTCCCGGAGGCTCTTCCTTCTGGGGCAAGTTCCTTACCATCATGGGAGCTAAAGAATACACCCTCCAGCTTGCACTGTTGGTAATCGCCGGTGCCTTCTTCAGCGTACTTTACATGCTCTATCTTATGAAAACTCTTTACTTGGATACAAAGGAAGAGGGAAGGCTTGTTCATTTTGTAGATGTTAGGGGGTTCAAGCTTTTGGCCTTCCTTTTAGTGGTTCTTCCCATGTTTTTGGTTGGTCTCTTTCCCTTTCTCTTTTTCTCTTTCTTTGATGCATACATAGACGCGGTCTTAAGCCAATTAGTGAAAGTTGCAGGGGGGATTTCATGGAGATAAAGAGCCTCATTTCCATTGAGTATCCAAACCTTGCCTTATTCTTTCCAGAGCTAATAGTTTTAATAACCGGTTTTATTCTTTTCACCTTAGACATTATCCTTAAGAGGATCTCGCACCGTTTGGCTATTGGCATAAGTATTATGGGCTACCTAATCGCTCTTTTATACGTACTGCTAAACTTTGACCTGAAAGGCGAAACTTTTTATAACCTTTACGTGAGAGATCAGTTTTCCTCACTCCTTCACGTATTTATGATACTCCTAACCATAGTCCTGCTGGCTTTTACGTATGAGTATCAGAAGTTTAAAAGGTCAATTTACAGTGAGTTTTACTACATACTTTCTTTCTCCCTGTTGGGCAGTATGATCCTTGTAAGCTCATACAACCTTCTGCTTATATACATCGCCTTGGAGGCTGTTTCTGTTTCTTTTTACATAATGACCGCCCTTCAAAAGAAGGACTTCAATTCAAAAGAAGGAGCCTTTAAGTATCTTATCCTTGGAGGCCTAAGTATTGCCTTAGCCTCTTATGGGGCAGTTTTTCTTTATCTTTACGGTGGCTCTATGGACCTTAGGCAAATACTGCACCTTGACGGTCCCAACAAGGAGTTGCTAATACTCGGTCTTATACTCTTTCTCTTTGGCTTTGCTATAAAGATAGGTGTGGTTCCCTTTCACTTTTGGCTTCCAGATGCCTATCAAGGAGCTCCCACTCCTATAACTGCCTACATGGCAAGCGTGGGAAAAATAGCCTTCTTTGCGCCTGTTATTAGGGTAATGCCTTTAGTTCAGGAGAGCTTCCATAAAACTTGGGTTATAACTTTGGCCGTTCTTGCAGTGATCACCTTCTTGTACGGGAATGTGGTAGCCTTGGTCCAAAAGGATGTGAAGCGTATGCTGGCATACTCCTCTATAGCCCACTCTGGCTTTATACTTGCGGGTATTTCTGTGGCAGAAACCATAGGAGTCAAGGCTGTTGTATATTTCTTACTCGCTTACTCCATAATGGGTATGCTTAGCTTTTTGGTTTTGGCAGTCCTTGAGCGCAGTGGTGCATGGGAAAATCAAATACAAGAGTTCAGCGGTCTTAGACTTTCTCAGCCTTTTTTGGCCCTTGTGTTTGCAGTAAGCCTTCTTTCTCTACTGGGAGTTCCTCCTACGGTAGGGTTTTTCGTAAAGGCTCTTGTTTTTATGTCCCTATCCTTTGAAGCTCTCTGGTGGGTAGCCATCCTAATGATAGTAGGAGTGGGTATATCAACGGGCTATTATCTTAGGTTGGTAGTTCTAATGTACATGAAGGAAGAGGAAAAGAAGTTAACATTCAACCCCACAGGTTTTGAGAAGCTGTCCATGGCTATCATGGCAGTATCTCTAATAGTTCTTGGGATGCTTCCTATGATACTCTGGGATTACATAAGCCCCCTTTCAGAAATGTTATTTAGGAGGTAGATTGATGGATTATTTGGGATTCCTTGCTTTTGCCTTTGTTATGCTTGGCATTGCGTTGCTTATGGTGTTTTTAAATTACCTGCTTGGTCCAAAGGCGCCCTCTTCTTTGAAAGACTATCCTTACGAGTGTGGTGTGCCACTCTACGATAAGTCCGCTCAAACTACCTTCCATCAGGGTTATTACCTTTTGGGTCTTCTTCTTTTGCTCTTTGATATAGAAGCTGCCTTTCTCTTTCCCTGGACTGTTGTATATAGATATTTGGGAATCTTTGGGTTTGTGGAGATGTTTTTGTTTATTTTCATACTTACCTACGGGCTACTGTACGCGTGGCGTAAAGGCATACTTGATTGGCAGTTTGAAGAGGAATACATTGATTAGTTCTTAGGAGGTAAAGGATGCCTTGGGCTAAGGAAGAGGATTTTATTGAGTTAAAGAAAAGATTTCCAAGCTTAGAGATTGAAGTAAAACCCACTATAACAAACCTTCATATACCAAAAGACCAGCTCATAGAGCTTCTAAGAACTCTCAAAGAAGAAAAAGGCTACAAGCTTTTCATAGATCACTCGGTGGTGGATTTTCCAGAAAAGTCTCCACGTTTTCAGGCTTTTTACATCCTTTACAACGTGGATGAAAGGAAGAGGGTAGTGGTAAAAACTTGGACGGATGGAACTTTACCTTCTGTTGAAAAGCTCTGGTTTGCAGGAAAATGGGCAGAGAGGGAGTGCTATGACATGTTCGGCATTATGTACGAAGGGCACGAAAATTTAGTAAGGGCCTTTATGTGGGAAACTTATCAATATCATCCTCTGAGGAAGGACTTTCCTTTGGAGGGTTATGCCAACGAGTATCTCCCATCTTTAAACGAAGTGCTATGGGGTGATAACCTTCAGGGTCTTATGAACTACGACCGAATGCACACTCCAGTGCCTACTTTGGAAGACCTTGAGATAACGCAAAAGAGAAGGCTAAAGAAGAAAGCACAGCTTGTTTTAAACTGGGGGCCTTTACATCCTGGAACCCACGGCACCATGTGGTTTTTGTTTGACTTAGAGGGGGAAAGGGTTGTCCAGTGCGATGTGATCCTTGGACAGCTTCACAGAGGGGTGGAAAAGCTTGCAGAAAACGAGATGTATAACCAGTTTTTGGTCTATACAGACAGGATGGATTACATATCCGCCCTCTGTTCAAACCAAGCTTGGGTTGTTGCGGTAGAAAGGCTTTTGGGTATAGAGGATCTGGTTCCAGAAAAGGCAAAGTATATAAGGACTATGATGTCTGAGCTTCAAAGAATAAACTCCCACCTTCTTTGGCTTGGCACCTACGCCTTGGACATAGGAGCTCTTACTATCTTTTTGTACGCTTTCAAAGAAAGGGAAAAGCTTATGGACATAATAGAGGGCATTACGGGTGCAAGGCTGACCATAAGCTATCCAAGAATAGGCGGGGTTAGGATGGACTTGCCAGAAGGTGCCCTTGAGGTGATAAAAGCCTTCGTAAAGAGGTTTCCAAAAGAGCTAAAGGACTGGGAGACCATTCTTAGCAGGAACAGAATATGGCTTAGAAGAAACGTGGGAGTGGGTGTGATCGACAAAGAGGACGTGTACTTCTACGGACTAACGGGTGCGGTGGCAAGGGGTTCTGGCATTCCCTACGACATCAGAAAGTTTGAACCATACGATGCCTATCCTTGGGTAGAGTTTGACATTCCAGTGGGTGAAAACGGCGATGTTTATGATAGGTATCTTGTGAGGTTGGAGGAAATGCGCCAGAGCTTAAAGATCATAGAGCAGTGCGTAAGAAAGCTTGAGAGCATGCCCAAGTCCGCACCCTTCTTTGCAGAATCTCCAGATCCAAAGAAGCTAAAGCTATCTTTGGACGGCATAGGACTGAAGGTTCCAGAAGGGGAGATATACTCTTCCGGTGAGAATCCAAGGGGTGAGCTTGGATTTTACATATACTCCACCGGCGGTGTAAAGCCTTACAGAGTGAAGATAAGGCCTGGCTCTATGTATAACCTCTGCGTCTATCCAAAGCTTATGAAAGACAGAGTGATCGCAGATGCGGTGGCGGTGTTGGCAAGTTTGGACCCAGTGGTAGGAGAAATAGACAGGTGATGTGATAAACTAATTAAGCCTTTTTGGAGGTGCTGATGGAAGGGCTTTTGGCTCAACTGATAGTAATGGGTATAAAGATCCTGGTAATCTTGGCAGTAGTCCTCGGTTTGGGAGCCTATCTTACGCTCGTAGAAAGAAAAGTGGCAGCGCACATCCAAAGAAGACCCGGTCCTATGGTGGTGGGTTGGCACGGACTGCTTCAACCTCTGGCAGATGGGCTAAAGCTTATAACCAAGGAAGATATCTTTCCAAGGTCTGGCAATAGGTTTTTATACAACTTAGCGTTGGTCTTAGCTTTGGTGCCCGCAGTTTTGGTCTTTGCGGTGGTTCCCTTTGGTCCGGAGTTTGAGGTCTTTGGCCTAAAGGTCAAGCCCATTCTTACGGACGTGAACGTGGGACTTTTGCTGGTCTTTGCCCTCGGCTCAATGACGGTTTACGCCATAGCTTTAGCTGGTTGGGCATCCAACTCCAAGTATGCTCTAATAGGGAGTATGAGAAAGGCGGGGATCATAGTTTCCTATGAGGTGGTGATCACCTTTGCGGTAATGGGTCCAATAATACTGGCTGGCACACTATCCACCTACGAGATAGTGCAAAATCAAATAGAGCAAAAGCTCTGGTATATATGGCTTCAGCCAATAGCCTTTGTGATATACCTTTTTGCTCTTTTGGCAGAAACAGGAAGGGTACCCTTTGATATTCAGGAAGCGGAGGCAGAGCTTGTAACTGGCTTTACCGTAGAATACGGGGGCATAAAATTCGGTCTCTTTCCGTTGGTTGAGTGGTATGTAGAGGTGCTTTCCCTTTCTGCCATAGGGGTGGTGTTGTTTTTGGGTGGATGGTCTCCCATAAACATTCCCTTCGTTGGGTTTGTAGACCCTCTTTTTTTCTTGGGATCTCTCTCTCCCTTTGTGTGGTTTGTTTTAAAGGTAGGGCTTTTGTTCCTCTTTGTTCTGTGGCTTCACTGGACCCTTCCAAGATACAGAATAGACCAGATTACAGAGACCGCATGGAAAGTAATGCTTCCTTTAACTTTTGTTAATTTAGTCCTTACTGCGATAATCGCACCAATCGTTTGGAGGTAAGCTATGATAAAAAAGGTTTTTGAAAAACCACTTAGCTGGCTTGAAAGAATATTCTTCATAGACTTTATTAAAGGCTTGTCGGTCACCATAAGGCACGCCTTTAGCAAAACTATAACTACTCATTATCCCTACGAGAAGCTTACACCGCCCAAAAGGTTCAGAGGTTTTTTTGGCCATAAAGTGGTAGATGGTAGGGAGCCTCAGCCTGCCTTTGATGAGTGGGTGGAAAGGTTCAAGATAGACGTGCAGCCTGGAAAGAGTAGATGCGTGGTATGTATGCTGTGCAAAAGGGCATGCCCTGTGCCTCAGCTTTTTGAGATAGAAGGGGAAAAACTGCCCAATGGAAGGAGAAGGGTAAACATCTTTAACATGAACATGATGCTTTGCACCTTCTGTGGCTTCTGCGTAGATGCGTGTCCCGTGGATTGTCTCTTTCAAAGCGACATACACGAAACCGCAAGCTACACCAGAAAAGACGCAGTGCTGGACCTAAAGACACTGGAGCGCATCGGAAGGGACTGGCAAAAAAGAAGGGAACAAGAGCCAGACCGTATATGGATAGACGACCAGCAGAGAATGAGGCTGTGGTATGAAAACGACTTGAAACTTTCAGAGGTAAAGAAGAGATGATGCAGTGGTTAGCCTTTCTGTTCTTTGGATCTCTGGCTATCCTCTCTGCCTTAGGAGTAGTCCTTTTTTCAAACGTAGTTTATGTTATCCTTTCTTTGCTCTCTACTTTGGTGATGGTGGCCGGTATATTCTTTGTGGCTGGTGCGGAGTTGGTGGGAGCCCTTCAGCTTTTGATATATGCGGTAGCTATAGCGGTTTTTTACATACTCGTGCTTACCGCAGTGCCCTGGGAAAAGGCCCTAAAAAAGGACAGTCACTACCGCGTGGAAGGAGTGCTGACTTTTCCCATAGTTTTGGCTTTTTACTTGGAGATCATCCTCGTTTTTCTACTCGGTGCGAGCGTATCACCAAAGGGAGAACTGAGGGAGTATATAAAAAATTTGGGAAATACGGAAGTGGTAGGATCTGTGCTTTTTAGCAAATACTTCTTTGCCTTTGAGCTTGTCTCTTTGGTGCTTTTGGTAGGCATGATAGGTGCGGTGATCATAGGAAGGAAGGAGGAGAAAACCTATGAAGATGGTTCCCCTTGAGGCATATCTGATACTTTCCATAATCCTCTTTGGCCTTGGCGTGTTTGGCATGATTGTAAGAAGAAACTTAGTTACCATACTCATGAGCACGGAGCTGTCGCTCAATGCGGTAAACATCGCCTTTGTAGGTGCAGATGCCCATTTAGGGTTGGTGGAAGGACAGATCTTTGCCTTGTTTATCATAGCCCTTGCAGCTGTAGAAGCAGCAGTAGGTCTTGGTATAATAGTAGCCATATTCCGTTTGAGAAAGGTAGAATCTAGCGATGAGCTTACGGATATGAGGGGGTAAATAATGGAAGTTGGAATACTTTTGTTTCCTCTGCTTTCCTTTCTCATTGTAGGTTTGTTTGGAAGGAGGATAGGGGATTTAGCCTCTGCCATAATCACAGTGCTTGGATCTATTTTTGCCTTTCTTCTTTCTATCCCAGCATCAACAAAAGCTCTCTCCTCTCCATTCTCTGTGCCACTTTATGAATTTATCCCGCTCGGAAACTACACCTTAAGGCTTGGCCTTTACTTTGACGCCCTTTCTTCTTTGACCGCCTCCTTGGTCTGCTTTATAGCTACGCTGATATTCATCTACTCCATCGGATACATGCAAAACCTCTTTGGCCTATGGACCTACAAGTTCTACGCATACCTGTCTTTCTTCCTCTTTTCTATGCTCATGATCGTGCTCTCGGACAACCTTCTTGGTATGTTCTTCGGTTGGGAAGGTGTGGGCCTTGCTTCTTACCTTCTTATCGGATACTTCCATCAGCAAAAATACGCCACAAACTCCGCCTTTGAAGCCTTCGTAATGAACAGAATAGGAGATTGGCTTTACCTTTTTGGCATTTTCGTAGTGTTTTATCTTTTTGGAAGCTTGAACCTTCTTGATATCTTTGGAAAGGTAAATACGGTAGATGCAAGCCTTCTTGGACTGGCTGTTTTGCTACTTTTTGGTGGTGCGGTAGGAAAGTCTGGACAGTTTCCTCTTCACACGTGGTTGCCAAACGCCATGGCAGGTCCAACACCTGTATCTGCATTGCTTCACTCATCCACAATGGTTGCAGCAGGGGTGTATATGGTTGCAAGGCTCTATCCCATCTTTGAGTCTGCACCACAGAGCTTGAAGGTGGTGGCGGTGATTGGGGGGCTGACAGCTTTGTTTGCTTCTCTTGCAGCCACATCTCACACAGACATAAAGAAGATCATAGCCTTTTCCACCATGAGCCAGCTAGGTTTGATGTTTTTAGCCCTTGGCATAGGGGACAAAAGCTCGGCGATGTTTCATCTTACCACACACGCCTTTTTTAAAGCTTTGCTATTTCTTGCAGCTGGTTCAATCATACACGCCTTTCACCATCATGCACATGACATATACGAGGTTGGTGGTTTGAAAAAGTACATGCCTTTGACCTATGCAAGCTTTTTTGTAGGGGCTTTAGCTTTGGCTGGCATTTTTCCTTTTTCAGGCTTTTGGAGCAAGGATTTAATAATAGGCAGTGCTTACGAGGCATCCTTTAGTTTAGGGCTTTTTGTAAGCTTTGTAAGCTTTTTAACGGCGTATTACATATTCAGGGAAGGATTTGTGATGTTTTATGGGGAGGAGAGGCATAAAAAACATTTTGAGGAGGAGCCACAAGAGAGTCCATCAATCATGCTAATACCCATGCTCATACTGGCTGTAGGTTCTTTGGTGGTAGGATTTTTTGAAGGGTGGTATATGAGTGTATTGGGGGACAAGAAAGAGATACACTTGGATGTGGCAATAAGTTCTGTGGTTATAGCTTTAGCAGGTATAGGGATAGCTTATTTGGTGTTTGTGAAGAAGGTATTAGATCCTGAGAAGCTCTATCAATCTTTAAAGCCCATGCACACGACTTTTAAGGAGCAGTTCTTCACTGAAAAGCTATACCACAAAATACTGGCAGGAGGATATATGCTTTACTCTAAGATGTTATACACGGTTGGTGAAAGACAGCTCATAGATGGATTGGTGAATGGCTCTTATTTAGTGGCTGGCTCTTTTGGTAGGCTCTTTCGCAATCTACAGCAAGGTAGGGTAAATCTCTACATCCTTTTCTTGTCCATAGGTTTGTCCGTGCTTATTCTAATAACACTTTTGTGGAGGTGAAATATGGGTGGTCTTCTTGCTCTTGCCATATTCCTGCCCCTTGTGGCAAGCTTGCTGGTTTTTGCGCTGAGAAACGACAAACTATCCAGGTTTATATCTTTATCCACATCAATTACAGTTTTTCTAATCTCCCTTTATCTTCTTTTAAACTTTGACTGGAACAACCCAAGTTTTCAGCATACCCTCAAGTTAAATTGGATAGAGCCGCTGGGCATATCCTTCAGTTTAGGGCTTGACGGTATGGGCATTTCCCTTTTTGTTCTAACCGCCTTGATGTTTGTGGTTGCCTTCGTTTGGTCCGTCAAGATTGAAGATAAGCCTAACCTTTACCACGGACTGTTTTTGATGCTTGAAACCGCCTGTCTTGGTGTTTTTTCTGCCTTAGACCTTTTCCTTTTTTATCTTTTCTGGGAGGCTATGCTCGTTCCGATGTACTTCATAATAGGCCTGTGGGGACACGAGAGAAAAGTTTACGCAGCTAACAAGTTCTTTGTTTATACATTCTTTGGCAGTATTTTCTTACTGTTGGGTATTGCGTCTGTGGTTGTATACGGTTATGTGGTTTCTGGACAGATAAGCTTTGACTACTTCTTTTTGAAGAACCTTGAATACGCCTTTTGGTTTCAGGCTATAGTTTTCATACTCTTTGGTCTTGGTTTTGCAGTAAAGGTGCCCATGTGGCCCTTCCACACCTGGCTTCCCGATGCCCACGTAGAGGCACCAACTGCAGGTTCAGTGATCCTTGCCGCAGTTCTTCTTAAGATGGGAACTTACGGCTTTGTAAGATACTCCCTTCCTATGTTCCCAGAGGCTAGCAAATACTACGTGCCTTTGATATTCTTTTTGAGCGTGGTGGCTGTCATATACGCCGCTATGATGGCCATAGCTCAGACCCACATAAAGAGGCTAATAGCTTACTCTTCCATAAGCCACATGGGGCTTGTGACCCTAGGCACCTTTGCCTCCGACGCCAACGCCCTAAACGGAGCAATTTACATGATGGTTGCCCACGGACTGTCCTCTGCAGCCCTGTTTATGTCCGCAGGGTTTATATACGACAGGATCCACTCCTATCACATGGACGACCTTGGAGGTCTTGCAAGATACATTCCAAACTTGGCTGTAGTATTTATGCTTAGTGGTTTGGTGGGTATAGGTTTTCCTGGACTTGCAGGCTTTGTAGCTGAGTTTTTAATACTCCTTGGCACATACAAAAACTATCCAGTTTGGGCTTTTGTAGCTGGGGTGGGTATGGTCTTAGGAGCGGCATACTTTCTTTATATGTACAAAAGAGTTATGCTGGAAGAGGAGACCATATCTGACTATAGACGGGAAAAGTGGAGTCGCCTAAAGGACCTGGATCCCCATCATTGGATAGCTTTCGTCTTAATAATCGCTTCTTCAGTCATTTTGGGCGTCTATCCTTTACCTTTTGTCAAGATAATGGAGCATACTACAAAAATAGTGTTTGGAGGATAGAATGAACTGGAATGCCCTTCTTCCTGAGATTGTCCTGTCCCTTGGTATCCTCCTTCTCTTCTTTCTGGAGCTTTTTTTGGAAAAAAAGTACTTTAAGTTTTTGAGTCTGTTGGGTGCTCTGACGACTTTAGCCGCCTTCTTTTCCCTTTTCTTCGTGGAATACCCAGCTTACACCTTCTTTGATACCTTTTATGTAAGCCAGCTGGAGCTGTTCGGAAAGGGTATGCTTTACATACTCAGTGGTCTTTCAATAGTAGCTCTCTACGATTACTTTTTGAAAAAAGACTCTGTTTATGGCGAAGTGCCTTATCTAATACTCATTTCCACCTTAGGCCTTTCCCTCTTTCTCTCCTCCAACAGCTTTATTACCCTCTTCGTTTCTTTGGAGCTTTCTTCTATAACCATATACATCCTTGCTGCCATGCTAAGAAAGGACTACAACTCAAAGGAGGGAGCCTTTAAGTATCTTCTGATGGGCTCCGTGGGAACTGCCCTCTTTGGCATGGGATCTTCCTTCTATTACGGTGCTACCGGGACATTCTTTCTCAATCCTTATGCGGACAGCAATACCATCTTTTCTTTGTTTATCCTATTCTTCCTGTCTGCTTTGGCTGTAAAGATATCGGCAGTGCCATTTCACTTTTGGACTCCAGACGCTTACGAGGGGGCTCCTACTCCCGTAGTGGGTTATTTAGCCACTGCGCCCAAGTTCGTCATTTACTTTCTGTTGGTTAAACTTTCTATGCTCTTTTCTCACGTACAGCCGTGGCTGATTTTGGTTGCCTTACTTTCCCTGCTTTCTATGTTTTACGCCAACTTTACCGCCTACGCTCAGAGGTCGGTGAAAAGACTCTTGGCCTACTCTTCCATTGCCCATGGGGGCTACTTCTTGCTGGGAATATCCTTATCTGACAAACTTCTACACACTGGCTTACTTTTTTATGTTTCCGTTTACACTTTTGCCACCCTCGGCTCTTTTGTAGTTCTTTCTTCCCTTGAAAAAAGCCAAGGATTTACCCATCATATCTTAGACTATAGAGGCTTGGGAAGGGAAAACCTCGTGCTTGGAGTACTACTTTCTTTCTTCCTTCTGGCCTTTATCGGCATTCCACCCATGGCGCTATTTGTTGGAAAGCTAAACCTATTTTTAGGTTTGGTGCATGCCAAGTTGGTGCTGTTAGCTTTTGCCTTTGTAGTAGCCAGCATTATCTCTGCAGGGTATTACCTAAAACTAATAAGCTACATCTTTTTGGAGGAGGGTGAAAGCAAATACAAGAAAGTTTCTTTCTCAGCAGGAGAGTCACTAACCCTATTAGTTTGCTTTGTTTTGGTAATCCTCTTTGGTCTTTTCCCTCACCTTTTATCTAACTTTATAAGGTTATAGATGTGGATCCTTGGACAGCACGACGAACCTTACAGGAAACTAAGAAACTCTATACTGAACTTGGTAGGAAACACGCCTATTGTGAGGATAAAGAAGGTTATCCCAAAGGAAATTTCTCCCAAGGTGGAGATCTACGCTAAACTGGAAAGCTTTAATCCGGGTGGCTCTGTAAAGGACAGACCAGCTCTTTCCATGTTTTTGGACGCCATAAGCAAAGGCTTAATAAAGGAAGGAAAAACAGTAATAGATGCCACTTCTGGCAACACGGGTATAGCCTTGGCTATGGTGGGTGCTGCGCTGGGGGTGCCGGTGGAGCTTGCCATGCCTGCCAACGTTAGCGAAGAGAGAAAGAGAATAATAAAGGCTTACGGAGCAAAGGTTTATCTGACCGATCCTTTGGAAGGGACAGACGGAGCCATTCTCTTTGTGAGAGAGCTTGTCAGCAAAAACCCAGACAGATACGTCTATCTAGATCAGTACAACAATCCAGCCAACTGGAAAGCTCACTTTTATTCTACGGGCATAGAAATATGGCATCAGACAGGGGGAAGGATAACCCACTTTGTAGCCGGGATAGGAACAGGAGGAACTATAATGGGAACAGGTAGGCGTTTAAAGGTTTTTAATTCAGATATTCAAATAGTAGGAGTACAACCGGCTTATCCCTTTCACGGTATAGAAGGACTAAAGCACATAGAAAGTTCCATAAAGCCCGGCATTTTTGACGAGAGTTTTCTGGACAGAACCATATTCGTTGAGACTGAGCCAGCCTACGAGATGACAAAGAGGTTAGCCTTAGAAGAAGCCATCTTTGTAGGGCAATCTTCTGGTGCAGCGCTATACGCAGCAATACAGCTGGCTAAGGAGTTAGAAGAGGGGGTTATAGTAGTAGTGTTTCCCGACGGAGGTAGTAAGTATTTAACCACAGCTCCTTTTAACAATCCGTAGGAGGGGTAAAATGAAGCTAACAGTTGTAGGTGCAGGATACGTAGGATTAACCACCGCAGTCTGTTTTGCCCATCTGGGACATGAGGTTATGGTGGTGGAAAAGCTTCCTAACAAGGTAGAGCTTTTGAAAGAAGGGAAGGTGCCCTTTTATGAGCCGGGGTTGGAGGATCTACTTAAGGAGAACTTAAGCTTGGGAAGGCTGTCCTTTACCACAGAGCTAAAGCAAGGGCTGAACTTTTCTGAAGTGATCTTTATATGCGTGGGAACGCCCCAAAACCCCGACGGCTCGGCGGACCTCTCGCAGGTGGAAGAAGTCGCAAGGGAAACCGCCAAGCTTATGGAAGGCTACAAGCTCTTGGTAGAAAAATCAACTGTCCCTGTTAATACCCACAAGCTCATAAAAAGGACTGTGGAGAGATACTTGCAAAGGAGGGGAAAGCGGGTAGAGTTTGATGTGGCATCAAACCCAGAGTTTCTAAGGGAAGGAAGCGCAATAAAGGACTTTTTGGAACCAGACAGGATCGTAGTTGGTGTGGAAAGTCAAAGGGCACGCCAAATAATGGAGGAACTCTACAGAGACTTTAAGTGTCCCGTAATCTTTACGGACCCTGCTACTTCCGAGCTTATAAAACACGCCTCTAACTCCTTTTTGGCTATGAAGATCTCTTACATAAACATGGTGGCGGACCTGTGCGAAAAGGTTGGTGCAGATGTTAGGCTCGTGGCAGAGGGAATGGGTTATGACAAAAGGATCGGTAGAGAGTTTCTCAGGGCAGGCATAGGTTGGGGTGGCAGTTGCTTTCCTAAGGACATAAAGGCTTTCATAAAGATGGCAAAGGATCACGGAGTGGACTTTTCCCTTTTGGAGGAGGTGGATAAGATCAATCAGAGGAGGGCCGTTCAGTTTGTGGAGAAGGTAAAAAATGCCATATGGAGTTTAAAGGGCAAAACCTTAGCGGTTTGGGGACTATCCTTTAAGCCAAACACAGATGACATAAGAGAGGCACCTTCTCTTAGGATAGTTCCTTTGCTTTTAAGGGAGGGTGCCTTTTTGAAGCTTTACGACCCTAAGGCTATGGAAAACTTCAAAGCTCTGTATCCTCCAGGGAAGGACTTAACCTATGAAAAGGATATTTATAAGACCGTAGAAGGTGCGAGCGCCCTTCTTATACTGACCGAGTGGGAAGAGTTTGAGAAAGCAGACCTTGAAAGGGTAAAAGAGCTTATGGAGCTTCCCATAATTGTGGATGGAAGGAACATATACGATCCAAAAAGGGTTAGAGAGCTTGGTTTTGAATACTACGGAGTGGGTGTGCCTTAAAGGACTTCTAGCTTAGCCTTTAGCGCACCCGCCGCTTTTATAGCTTGAAGTATGGATATTATCTCCCTTGGAGTAGCTCCTATTCTGTTTAGGCTCTCCACGAGCTGAGAGACAGTGGCACCGCTCAATCTAACCAGTCTTCTTTCCTTCTCTTCTACCTTAATCTCTGTCCTTGGAACAACTACAGTCTCACCTGGAGATAGAGGTGGTGGCTGGACAACCTCAGGAGCTTCTTTTATAGTCACAGTAAGGGTGCCAATAGCCACAGACACAGGATTTATAGTTACCTCTCCCCCAAGTAATACTGTCCCAGAACGGCCGTCTATAACCACCTTTGCAGTGGACGGCACGTCAAGCTCTATGTCCTCCACCCTCGCTAAAAAATCCACCATCCTAAGCCCTTTTGGAACCCTAAGTTTTATCGTTGAGCTATCCAAAGCCAAAGCTGTTTCCTTGCCAAATTCCGCATTTATTCTGTCCTGAACAAGCTTTGCCAAAGAAAAGCTCGGATTTTCAAGGTATAGGTGAATTTCTTCTGTTTCCGGATATTCAGGCAAAGGTCTTTCTACGATCGCTCCGTTTGGGATTCTGCCTACGGTGGGAATATTTTGCACCTGCCTTGCCGCCTGCCCTCTAACCTCATAACCGCTGACTATCACCTGCCCTTGGGTCAAAGCGTAAATCTCCCCATCTGGACCCCTCAAAGGTGTTAGCAAAAGGGTCCCACCTTCTAAACTTTTTGCGTCTCCAATGGATGCCACTTCCACATCCACGCTCATACCCGGCTTGGCATAAGGTGGAAGCTTTGCAGTTACGACAACCGCAGCAACGTTTTTTACCGTTATCCTCCTTGGATCCACCACAATACCCATACGGTTTAGCATATTGGCTATACTTCTTACGGTGAAGATGGTGGCCTTCCCATCCCCGGTGCCTTTTAGGCCTACCACAAGTCCATAGCCTATCAGATAGTTACTTCTCTGCCCTTCCATGGTAGCTATGTCCCTTATCTTTGTTGCGTAAGATAGGCTAAACAGTAAAATCAGAAGGGCAAGACCTTTGCCAATATACGCGCTAACCATCCCGGACTACCTCCATCTGCAAGAAAACCTTTACCATCTATGAAAACCTCCAAGTTGGCTATCTTGTCGCTAGTTATGGTGTTAGATGAATCCACATCCTCGGGTCTTATTATACCCCTTAAAAATACTTCCCTCTGCGCGTTGTTCATGTAAGAGGACTTTTTTGCTTCTATTAGCATGGTGCGATTAGGATAGACTTTTACCACTCTGCCCGCCAGCTTTGTGGTCAAGACTCCAGTTTGTTGAACTTTACCCTTCGCTTGAGTGTTAAACTGCCCTGAGCCTTGAGCGGACAACTCATCCAATGTGAATTTACTTAATCCCAAATAAAGAGGCAACCGATTCTTTAAAACTGGCAGATCTTTCAGTTTGGCTTGCCACACTCTCTATGGCGTTTATAGATTCCACTATTTGAACGTAGATCACATCTCCAACCTTTGAGGCTTTGTTCTCTGAATACAGGTCGTTAAAACCTTCCCTTGGCATAAGGCTTCCTCTGGAAGAATACTCTAAACTCTGCTCTTTACCGGGATATGGATTTTTCCTTTCGTACTCTTCAAGAGTTGTGGGCTTTTTAGCACAAGAGAATAAAAGCAGTAAAGCTAAAAATAACCAGCTCATTCCTTCTCCCACCTCTCTTTTATTGCAACCTCCACTTCTACGGGCACCTTTTTTAATATAATCCCACCTGCCCTTTTCATAGCCCTCTCTAAAAGCTCGGCTACCTTTATGCCATCCTCTTCCTTGCACTCTACTACTATCTCGTCGTGGACTAAATTTACCACATTTGCCCTTATATTATCCCTTCTAAGCTCTGCATCAAAGACAAGAACAGACAGCTTCAGAAGATCTGCACCACTGCCCTGTATGGGATAATTTACCGCATCTGGGAATGTGTGGGCTACATACCTTCTTCCTAGTAGGGTATGTCCCCTTGATTCACCTCTTTCCTTTAGTTCCTTCTTAACCCTTTCGTGCCATTCTTTAAAAGCCCTAAAGTGTTCAAAAAACCTTCTTCTTATATCTTCTGCTTCTTCTATGGATAAGTCTATTCCATAGGAAGAATACGCATATTCAGCCAAACCTTTGGCAGATATTCCGTAGATCAGTCCAAAGTTCACAGCCTTTGCCAGTTGCCTCTCCTCCTTGGAAACTTCCTCTTCCTTTTTCCCCAAAAGAACACTTGCGGTGTATTTGTGCATATCCCTCCCTTCGTTAAAGACCTTTATCATACTTTCGTCCCTTACATACTCCGCAGCGATCCTAAGCTCTATCTGGGAAAAGTCCGCTATAACAAACACGTTACCTTCTTCCGCCTTGAATATCCTTCTTAGATGTCTTGGAATGTTTTGCACATTAGGGTTCATGGAAGACATTCTTCCAGTAACGGCACCAATCTGTTTAAATTCGGGATAAACCCTTTTTCCCTTCAATCCTGTCTTTATCTCCTCAAGCTTATCCAAGCTTTTCTTTACATTTCTGATATAAAGCACGTCCTTTACCACAGGATGGTCTATGTACTCAGCTAAAAACCTGTCGTCAGTTGAGATGTTTCCCTTTTCTGTTTTTGGCAGATCAAGTCCATACTTTTTAACTAAGAGCTCTCCTAACTGCTTGGGAGACATAGGATCTACCCTATACTTCATTAAAAACTCCATCGCTTTCTTCTGAAGGTCTTTTGTCAAATCCTTTATGAGCTTTTCCAATTCTTCCACATCCACGGGAAGGCCATTAAGTTCTAACTTTGCCACTTCCTGAACAAAGGCCATCTCCACTATGGCTACTGGATTTTTTAGACCAAACACCTTGGCGGTTCTGGTTTTTAGCAAGTTATCTTCAGTTATTGGAGTCGCTTCATTTAGCTTCTTCAGAAGAATAGGAAAGAGGTCTCTTACCACTTTCACGTCCAAAGCGGCGTATTCTAATTGTTCCTTCGAAAGCTTTATGGAACCCCAATTAGAAAGCTGAAGGCTTTTATCCAACACTTCTCCCAAATAATGAATGGCTAACTTTTGCAGAGAGTGTCTGTCTGAATCTCCAATAAGTTGGCTTGCCACCATTGTATCAAACACAGCGTACGGTTCTATTCCGTAGCTTAGCATATACTTTAAGTCAAACTTAAGGTTATGGCCTACAATACCCTTTTTTGATAGTAGGTCTTTTAAGAAGCTTACGCCTGTTTCTCCCAATTCGTAGAGGTCCAGCAAGAATATATCCTCCTCCGAAGCGATTTGAACCAGTCTTATGGTTCTATCTCCAACGGTCTCTGTGTCTATGTAAACAAAGGGAACATCTTTAATTTTTTCATAGAGTTTACCCAAGCTACGGGCTGAGGTAAAATACTCAAACTCTACCTTCATAGTTTTCCGCCAAACTTAGTTTTTCAACTTCCATCTGCATTGCCACTTCGTCGCATGAGGGGAATTTTACGCAGTTTATACATTCACCCAAAACTTTATGGGGTAAGCTTTCTTTCTGAACTGTATAAAAGCCAAACCTTTCAAAGAAATCCGCAGCGTAAGTAAGCACAAAAACCCGCTTTATTCCAAGATCTTTGGCTTCCTTCAAGCAAGCCTGAACTAAGCGCGTGCCCACACCTTTTCCTTTTAGGTCTTCCCTCACAGCCAGACTTTTTATCTCAGCCAAATCCTCCCAAACCACATGTAGAGCACAACAACCAACGATTTGCCCATCCTCTTCATAAACCCAGAAGTCCCTTATATTCTCATAAATGGAGTTAAGGCTCCTTGGAAGTAAAATCCCCTCCTTTGCATAAGCGTTTATGAGAGAATAAATACCAACAGAATCTTTGAGAATAGCCTTTCTTAAACCCATACTTTAATTTTAAGCCTCAGTCAAAAAGTGTTAATATTTTCCTATCATGCGAGTGATCCTAAGCAACAATGAAATACCTAAAAGATGGTTTAACATAATCCCCTATTTGCCGAGGCCATTGGACCCACCTCAAAAACGAAAGCCTTTCACCACCAGGCAGTCACAAGCCGAACACAGCCGTTGCTCAAGTTTATTACAATAGAAACTAGTGCTGGACAGTGGGGAAGCTCCTTAGCCTTCAAAAGCCATTCAGAAGGATACTAATGGAAACCGCGGTTAAGCCGGAGGCTTGCCCAACACTTACCAAAGGAGAGTACAGATACGACTATGGAGACACTGCAAAGCTAACACCCCTTACAAACAAAGAGAGGTTTTTGAAGCAGCAGTTATCTTTGCCAGAACGGAAGGTATAGTGCCCGCTCCAGAATCTGCCCACGCCATTTAGATTGTAAGGCGAAAGGAGAGCAGAAGACTATCCTATTTAACCTTTCTGGACACGGTTATTTTGACCTAAACGCCTATGATAAATTTTTAAGAGGAGAATTGCCAGACACATAAAAGTTGATATTTTTATCTTAGATAAGGAGGTAGCCCATGGACTTTTTGGGAAAGGATCAATCACCGCTTACAGCAGAAGAGTGGGAGACCTTAGAGAAAGCAATAATAAACACAGCGAAGAATAGCTTAGTATGCAGAAGGTTCATGCCTGTAGTGGGACCAATAGGTGCGGGGCATCAGGTGATCTCATACGATGTTTTTCTTGGAGTGGAGCCGGGTAGCTGTGAGGTAAGACCTGGAGAGGAAGCTCAAACATGTGAGCCTGTCAGAACTGGTCAGCGCAGGCACATAGTTTTGCCCACCATTTATAAGCCCTTTTCTATAAGCTGGAGAGACCTTGAATACTGGAGACAGTTTAATCTACCGATGGATACATCCGCAGCCTCTGCTGCAGCTTTTGCCACCGCAGTGGCAGAAGACATGTTGATCATACACGGTAATAAGAAGATGGGAATTGATGGCTTTCTCGCAGTGGAAGGAAGGCAAACTTTATCCATGAGTGATTGGGATTTTATGGGGAATGCTTTCAACGACGTTTCTTTGGGTATAGCAAAGCTAACAGAGAGCGGTTTCTTTGGTCCCTACCATCTTATCCTAAATTCGAAGGATTACTTTAAACTAAACCGCGTTTATCATAATACTGGTCTTCTTGAGATAGAACAGATAAAAAAGATCGTTAGCGAAGTTCATCATACCCCCATAGTGCCGGAAGGAAAAGCAATATTGGTATCTGCAGGACCTCAGAACATGGACTTAGTGATAGCTCTTGATATATCCCTTGCCTATGTAGAAACAAGCAACATGGTCCATCAATTCAGGGTTATGGAAATAGTTGCACCAAGAATAAAGCGTCCGGGAGCTGTTCTTGTTATCGGAAATTAAAGGAGAGGGCTTTCCAAATAACTGCTGCCAATTCCTCCTCCAAGCCCTCCTCCCTTTTTATTATCTCACTATCTACTAAAAGAAAGGTCCTTTCAAGAGCACCCACTAAAACAGCCAAAGCCAACTCTCTTCTTACCTTTATGATTCCTTCCTTTATAGCCTCATCTATGAGTTTTAGCACTGCGTCCTTAGGCAGGTTTTGAAAGTTCCTCACCTCTTGAGCCCTTAGGTAGTGGAAGAGATTGATAAACTTGAAGGCTTGGGGGTTTTCAAAACAGAAATTCAAGAATTTGTGCACCAGTTTAAAAAATCTATCCTCTATTGTTCCTTTGCTTTCAATCACTGACATAAGTTCTTCATAGAATCTTTGGGAATGCGTTGAAAAAACGGTATTTACCAGCTCATCCTTGCTTATGAAGTGTCTGTAGATGGCACCTTCAGTTATTCCTACCTCTTTGGCAATGTCCTTAACGGTCGTTTCCTTTATACCCCTTTCGGAAAAGAGCTTTAAAGCCACTTCCAGAATTCTCTTTTTTGTATCCTGCAAACGCGGCATGACTTTATCATTATCTTACACTTTTTTTTGTTTTGCAAGTGGTTACTTACTCTGTCTTTTTGAGCTTACAAACCTCTTTATCTCTTCCAATGACATGGTGTTTTCTGGCAAGACCTAAACCAATTTTTAGATACCTTAAATGGCTTGGAGCATGAGCATCGGTAACTATGGCTATCTTCACACCCTTTTCAACAGCCCTTCTTACCATCTCTGGAGACAAATCAGCCCTAAAGGTGTTTAACTCCAAGGCAGTGCCCGTATAGGGATTTTCAATGGCTTTTAAAACTCTGTAAGTATTGTCCTGTCCAAAACGGGTATGTACAGAGGCTACCACAAAATCAAATTCTCTAAGAAATTCATCTGGCAGGTCTAAACTGCCATCGGGCAAAATGTCCACTTCACAACCCTTTAGTATGTAAAAACCTTTTTTATTGTAGTAAGTGTTTGGTGTGTATGTGAAACTCTCCCTTTATATCTTCCCATTCTACGAGCCTTGGCAACTTCCTCTCCATTGCGAGTTCCACCTCCCCAATATTTTCCCTTAGCTCGGGTGGATCTTCTTCCGTTCTACCCCCTATCCATTCCTCCGTATCCGCTCTGAAAACTCCGTATTCGCTCAGCTTCAAACCTCTCCTTAGAATTACGCTTGACTTTGTTTCTCTCTGTAGCAGAACCTCTTGGACCTCTTCAAACTTTGTAAAGTGTTCATGCAAAGCCTTCCAAGACTCCCTCTTTGCAGAAACCAGCAGGTCTATGTCTCCAACGGTTTCCTTTCTCCTTCTTAAACTCCCGGCTAACTCTATATTCTGGTATAGGTTGGATAAGGTCTTCATGTGGTTTAAAAGGAGCTCACCCAACTGATAAGCTTCTATCAAAGACATTCTTTCCTTACTTTTTTCGTAGAGCTCCAAACCTCTAACTATCTGCTGTAGTTTTTTTTCTCTTATGCCAGGCAGTGTAGCAAGCATGCCACTTCTGACGGCTCTCAGAAAGTCTTCTTTGGTCCTTATCTTTAACTTTTCATAAGCCAACCTAAGCGTTTTTGGTCCTATCCCGGGCACATCCAGTAATTTGATAAATCTTGCCAGTCCTGATTAGATCTTCCACATCCACGCTTAACTCAAATGTTGGCAATCTCCTTATTCTTTGACATCTCCGATTACTTTGAAAGCCTTTTTATCTTTTGAATGACCTAAAACACCCAAGAACTTTTTTACACCTTCCAAGTAAACCTCTACAGGTTCCCGTGTAGAGTTTTCCAAGATTATAGTATCGCCAACCTTGAGATCGTATAGTTCTTTTAGGGAAAGCTTAGCTTTTCCTAGCTTCACACTTAGGTGAATAGGCACCTTAGTTAACGCCTTTATAAGTTTTTCATAGTCATCTGGCCTCCTTTCCAACAAACCTTTTAGTTTTTCTTTGTATGGTTCAATTCCTTCCTCCGGAATGGCGAGTATTATAAATCCATCCCCTCCTTCTAGGCTTACGGTAAGCTTTAAAACTATGTACCTATCCCTCGACCTTGCTACCATAAGTATGGCTGGATTGGTTTCTATACCCACAGGCACGAGATTTACGTCCATGAGGGTGCGCCAAGCCTCTTGCAGTTCATTGTACAAGACCTTTAGCAGTTTCTCCACAATCCTCATTTCCACCTTTGTGAAGTCTTTACCCTCTATTTTGTAAGGTCTTGCGGATCCTCCAAAAACAAGGTTGAAATATCCCACTGCGGAGGGGAAGGGGAGTTTGGAAATAAGCTCGCTGAATTTCAACGAACTTACGCCTTCCTTTAATATCGTAGGCACACTTACCATTACGGATATTAGCTCTCTTTTCAGATTTGTAATCCACCTTTCAAAAATGAGCTCTAAGCTGGCTATCCTACCTGCGTATATGTGCTCCAAAGCGTTGATGTCTAGAGGCTTTACCCCTTTTTCCAGTGGAACTTCTCGTTTTTCTTCCTCTTTTCCAAGAGTTTGGAGTAATAGATTTATCTCTTCCTGGGATAGGGTGTGTTCATCCATGATCAAGTTTTAGCTTTTAGCCAAGAACTAATTATCTTGGCTACCTTTTGAGGCTCTTCCTTTGCTAACTTAGATATGGCCTCTATACTTGCTACTTCTTTAGCTTTTATCCTCAGCTCTTCCACTCCGGCCACTTCCTCACTCACAGGCACAGTAGTCGGTGGTGTTGGGATCGTAGGGGTAGGTTTTTTGGACAGCTTTTTTAAACTATCAGAACTATAGCGAAGGATGCTAGACCAAAAATGAGTAAAACTATCCATTTTAGGTATTCTGTGTAATCTGTGGGTGGTTTTTCTACCTCGGGCTTTTTGAATGGGACGGATACCACACTTAGCACGTCGCCTCTGTTGGGGTCTATACCCGCCGAAGCCTGCACTAGTTGTCTTATTTTTTCTAAATCCAGATTTTTAAGATTGCTATCCACAAGCACACCCACGTTAAGCCTCCTTACTTTTATTATAGGTTCCTGGGTATATATTTCCCTTTTACTCACTTCGTAATTTGTGATAGTTTCACTTTTTTCAGAGATAACGTTCTGAACAGCCCCAGTACCTGGTGGTATGTTTGCCCCTGCCCCCGGCACACCACCTACGGCTCCCCCAAAAACTCTCTCTTTTTTCTTCTGCTGGCTTACTATGGCTGTCATCTCTGGATCGTAAATTTCTTCCCTCTGCTCTTTCTTGGTAAAGTCAATGTCTGCAGATACTCTAACTTTGACCGCTCCTAAACCTAAGGCTTCTTCTAAGGTTTTTTGTATCTTTTTCTCAAGGTTCTTTTCAAACTCAGCCTTTAATTTTAGCTCTTTATCCTTTATTAACTCATCCTCTTCTATTTGGGCTGTAAGGTCCCTTCCCTTATCATCCACAACAACCACATTTTTAGGCTTCAACCTAGGCACGCTCAGCGCCACCAGGTTCCTTATAGCCTTTACTTGATCTGGGTTTAGTTCATAACCTGGCTTTAATCTGACAAGCACGCTTGCGCTTGGTTCATCCTCTTCCCTGAGGAAGATGGACTTTTCCGGCATGCCGATGTTCACCTTAGCATACTCCACCCCATCAATCCTCATTATAGTCTTTGCAAGTTCCCCTTCCACCGCCCTTTTGAAGTTAACTTGATTTTGAAAGTCCGAAACCCCAAAACGATCTTTGTCAAAGACTTCGTAGCCCACCACACCTTTATTTGGAATCCCCTTTGCCGCAAGCTTCAATCTTATGTCCCTTGCTTTATCTTCGGGCACAAAGATGGTGGACCCATCTTGACTTATCTTGTATGGGATGTTTTCCTTATCTAATTCAGAAATTATTGCATTTAAGTCCTCTTGAGCTAATCCTCCGTATAAAACAGCGTAGTTAGGCTTTGACCCATAAAAGAATAGGACCGACAGAAGTAAAAGGACAAAGACAGGAACAGCTATAAGAATAGCCTTCTGGGCAGGACTAAGTGATAGGAACTTCTCTTTTATCTCGTTTAATCTATCCTGCCAAGCCATAACTTATACCTGTATCCTGTTGATTTCCTGAAAGGCTTCCACCAGCTTGTTTCTGATTTGAATAAGAAGGTTAAGAGCTACGCTCGCCTTTTCAAATTCAACTATCATCTGATGTAGCGGAATGTCTGCACCTTTAAGGACCGCATCTTTTATTGCCTCTGCCTTTTCCTGCTCTTGATTTACCCAGTGCAAAAACTTTGCAAACTCTTCAGTAAAACTTGAGTTTTTACTTTTTAACTTCTCAGCCTGAAGGTTAAAAAGTGGATTTACACCGCCTATCTCCATAGCTCTAATGTCCTCTGTGCCATTTCTCTTGTTGTTGCAAACGCGTTCAAATTAGCTTCATAACTTCTTACAGCGGTTATCATATCTGCCATCTCCTTTACCAGATCCACGTTTGGCTTTTGAACATAGCCTTCCGCGTTAGCCCTTGGATTGTTTGGATCATAGATCAACCTAAAAGGCTCATCCGAAAACCTTATCTGAGCAACATTCACAGGTATTTCACCCTTAGCAAGGGACTGCGGATCTTCCACAGCCTCAAAGACCACTTCCAACTTTCTATAGGGCTCTCCGTTAGCTCTATAAGATTCGTAATTTGCCAGGTTTGAAGCCACTACATTCATCCTTACCCTCTGGGCATACATCCCACTGGCTGAAATATTAAAGGCTCTAAATAGATCGTTCATTACCTACCCTCCTTTATTACGTTGTTCAGCTTGTCAATACTGCCCCTTACCATCCTCATGTAGGTCTCGTAAGCTATTCTGTTCTGGCTAAGCTTTGCCATCTCCTCTTCCAAGCTAACGTTGTTAAGGTCGTTTCCCACGAGCCTTCTTTGCAATTCAATTACCCTGTATATCTCTTCACCTTTGGTGAATAGGTGCTTTTCTCTTGTGGTTTTCAACTTTCTTCCCCTCTCTTTTTCCATTATTATATCCTTTACCTTGTATCTTGGCGTATCCGCATTGGCTATGTTGCTAAGTATGACCTTGTGTCTTTTCCACGTGTAATTCAAATGGGGCAAAACCTTGTCTATGCCCCCAAAAATATCCATCTCATTCCCCCCAAATGGCGATTAGGACCTTACCTATTATATTATCTGTCCTTTCCGCCTTTTTGACAACCCATTCTAAGGTTTCTTGATCCTTGGTTAAACTGCTTATCCTTGCCAACCTTAGTGCCGTAAGCCAGTATAGGTTGTTTTCCTCTTCCAATTCCAGATAGCTTTTATAAAGCTCTTTTGCCTTTGGAAAATTGCGGGTAGAATAATAGTAATCTCCCAGTTCAATAAGGGCTAAAGGTTTGTATCCTTTGAATCTAACAGACTTTTCCAGCTTATCATACTGTATAACCTCCTCCAAAGCCTTTTTATTTTCAGAAAGGAGACCTAAGATTAAAAGGGCTTCAATCCTATCCTCTTCGGGCAGGCTATCCTTTACTTTTGCTAAAAGCTCCAATCCTTCCTTATCCTTGTCCTCCAAGATAAGAAACTGCGATCTTAAAAAGCTCTTTGTTGGCTCTTGGATCCTATCCAAAAGCTGGGCGTATTCCTTTTTACCGTTGAAGACCGCACCCCTTAGCAAGCTCTCCGGATTGAACAAAAGGAGAAAATTGTCCTTGTTTGCAACGTATAAAGATTCAATAAACTCAAAATCTTGTTTTTCGTAGGGATTTAGCTTCTTATAGGCTTCATCTAATGCAAAGTAAAGGGGCGTCAGATCTACCTTTATGTCTTCCACGGTTATGTAGCCTTCTCTTTTGACTCTAACTCTGCTTATTAGGTCCTTCTCAGCTATTTTTTTATCCTTCAGGGAGTAGTAATAAACACCTAAGACTGAGGGTAAGCTATAGTATTTGTTGTAATCAATCCAAGCTAATTTAAGGAGAAGGGGCTTATACCACTCTAATTTATACTTTTCCAAAAAGTCCTCGTATAGCCAAAGTTGGGAAAGAGCAAGCCGTAGAGTAAGATTGCCAAAAGGATCTTCCTCCATAAGACTTTCAAGCTTTTCCATGGCCTCTGCGTAGTTCTTGTTTTTGAGATTTATCAGTAGCAGGAAGTAATTAGTTTTCTCCTTGTACCTGTAACTTATGTCCTTTCTCTGCAGGACTTCAAAGTAGAAAAGGCTGTTTCTCCAATCCCCCATCATGTAATAGGACAAAGCCAATCTGTAAAGAAAGTGTGGGTCATTCTCCAAGTATCTATTCCGAGCTCTTGCTTGTATTAGCTCTGCTATAGCTTCTTTGAAATTACCCATGTTGTATAGGTAGTATCCTTTGATTACAGAAATAAAGTATCCATCTATACCATCAACCTCAGGTTGAATGTTGTCTATGAGTTTAAAGTTATCAGTACCTCCCTCCAAAGCCTCGGCGTATAGAAATTTTGCCAAATACTTTTTTTGGTTTGTCCTTTTGTATAAACTCATGTAGATTTCCTTTGCCTTTGAATAATCCTCTAATAGAAGGTGCACCTCTGCCAAAAACTCTGCCTGTAAATCTGCGTAGTTGGGCTTTTTAAAGTAGAAGGTATACATGTTCAAAAAAGCTATGGACGAAAACAAACCTCTTTTGTCCCCCTTTGAATGGGAAAGTAAAGCGTAAGAATAACCTAAGTATAGATAAGATAACTCTCCGTAGTAGCCCCTTCTGTCAAGATTAAACGAACTTGTAAAATCCCTTATGGCTTCTTCGTAGTTTTTGTTTTCTAAATATATGTTAGCGCTGTAGAACTTCTTTTGAGCCAGAAAAAAGTTTTCTGACACCCTTTCTTGTGAAAAGGATAGTATTAAGGTTAGACACAAGGTTAAAAGCTTAGCCCACAGCCACCGATAATCTTTCCAGCCACTGCCTCTTGTATTTCTCAAACCTTCCCTCCTCTATGGCCTTTTTTGCTCCTTCTGTTAGTCTGTGGTAAAAATACAGATTGTGAATCGTGTTAAGTATGTATGCTGAAATCTCATCGGCGTTAAATAGGTGTCTAAGATAGGCTCTGGAGAAGTTCTTGCAAGTATAACAGTCACACTCTGGATCTGGTGGAGAAAAGTCTTTTTTATACTTTTCGCTTCTTATGTTTATTTTACCTTGTGAGGTAAAGAGTGTGCCCGTGCGGGCCATTCTGGTGGGTGCTACGCAATCAAACATATCTATCCCAACACCTATCGCCATAAGAATATCCTCTGGCATACCCACTCCCATAAGGTATCTTGGTTTTTCCCAGGGTAGGTATTCACAAACCAACTGAGCCATTTCTATCATAACCTCCCTTGGCTCTCCCACCGAAAGCCCACCGATGGCATATCCAAAAAGGTCCCTCTCCACTGTCCTTAAAGCAGACTCCTTTCTTAGGTCTTCAAAAAAAGCCCCTTGCACTATGCCAAAGAGCACTTGGTCTTCCCTTCTCTTTGTTATTATAGACCTATCTAACCACTCTATGGTCCGGTCCAAAGCTTCCTTTGCGTAGGCATAGGTAGTTGGATACTCGACGCATTCGTCAAGGGGCATTATAATGTCTGAACCAAATATTTCTTGTATCTGCACCACCCTTTCTGGTGTAAAGAAGTGATAATCTCCTGCCAGATGGTCTCTAAAATAAACCCCCTCTTGGGTTATCTTTACCTTAGACTTGCCATCCTTTACTCTATCCCTTGAGAGGGAAAAGACCTGAAAGCCTCCGCTGTCTGTGAGTATGGGCTTTTTCCAACCTATGAAGGAGTGAAGCCCACCCGCCTGCTGGATTACTTCTACCCCAGGCCTTAGGTAAAGGTGGTAGGTATTTCCTAAGATTATCTGGGTGCCTATCTCTTCCAAAAGCTTGTGGATCATAGCTTTGACTGTTCCCTGCGTGCCCACTGGCATAAATACAGGCGTTTCTATTATGCCCCTTGGAGTGTAGAGTCTCCCCTTCCTTGCCATCCCGTCGCTTTTTATAACATCAAACCTAAACATTCTTCAGAACATACCACCGTTTATGTGGATTATTTCTCCAGTTATGTAATCAGCCATAGATGAGCAAAGGAAGACAACCATACCTGCCACGTCCTCTGGAGTGCCAAACCTCTGAAGGGGTATATTCTTCAGGTATTCTTTTCTTATCTCTTCAGAAAGAGATGATGTCATATCTGTTTCTATAAAACCTGGGGCGATTGTGTTTACGGTTATGTTCCTGCTCGCCAGCTCCTTTGCCAAGCTTTTGGTAAAGCCTATCAAAGCAGATTTGGTAGCTGAGTAGTTGGCCTGTCCCACGTTTCCAGTAAAACCTACAACAGAAGATATGTTTATTATCCTTCCCCAGCGCTTTTTTAACATACCCTTTACAGCCAAAGAAGTTATAAGATAGGTCCCAGTTAAATTTACTCTTAGAACTTCTTCCCAATCCTCCAGCGTCATTCTCAAAAATAGCTTGTCCTTTGTGATTCCAGCGTTGTTTACGAGTATATCCACCGGACCAATCTCCCTTTCTACTGCCTCGTAGCCAGTGCGTACGGACTGGGGGTCAGAAAGGTCCATGCCTATTCCTATTGCATTGGAAGATATAGACTTTGCAACCTCTTGAGCTCTTTTCTCATCCCTGCCAGTTATCACAACCTGTGCCCCAGCTTTTGCCAAAAATTCGGCGATAGCTTTTCCTATACCCCTTGTAGAACCCGTAATTAGAGCCTTTTTCTCAGAAAGGTCTATGCAAAGCATGAGAATATTATAGTTCTTTTAATTCATCTCTTGAGATGTATTTTTGAATTCTTTGTATGCTCAGGCACTTTCCAGAGTTTTCGTCAATATCCGCAAGAATGGCGTTAAAAACCACGTCCTCTTTCTCTTCCACTTCGTACCTCTGGGGCATACCTGTTAGAAACTTGTTGATAATTTGCTCAGGCTTCATCCCTATGACTGAATACCAACATCCAGACATGCCCACATCGCTGACAAAGCCCGTGCCTTTCCTTAGGATTATCTGGTCTGCGGTGGGAACGTGAGTATGTGTGCCAAAAACCACGCTTGCTCTCCCGTCTGCATACATACCAAAAGCATATTTTTCTGAGGTTGCTTCTGCGTGAAAGTCTACCAGTATAATTGGGGTTTGCCTGCTTACCTCTTCGTATATCCGGTCAAAGGTGTGGAAAGGATTTTCCAAGTGGGGGTCCAGGAATACCCTACCCATCAGGTTTATGACCGCAAACTTTACCCCGCGCTTTTCGTAAAGCCCATAGCCTTTGCCAGGCACACTAAGGGGATAGTTGGCAGGTCTTAGAAGATCGTCCGAATTTATAAATTCCAACACCTCCTTTTTATCCCATATGTGGTTGCCCGAGGTCATCACATCCACTCCCATAGACTTTAGCTCCTCATAAACCTTCCTGTCTATGCCAAAGCCACCTGCGGAGTTTTCCACGTTCACAAGCAGAACATCAAAACTATTCGGATGGGATACGGTGTAATACTTTAGTGCTCTCCTTCCTGGTTTGCCCAAAATATCACCAACTATTAAGAATTTCATGACCAATAATTATAATGCGGGTGGAGGGAGTCGAACCCTCACGGGCCAATGCCCACGGGATCCTGAGTCCCGCGCGTCTGCCAATTCCGCCACACCCGCTAAGTGTTGTATTATATTTTATAATTTGAGGAGGTAAAAATGTATCCTACGGAAAGAAACGGAAAAGTGCAGGATGAGTTTATCGAAGAGCTTAAAAGGAAAAATGCCACAGTCACCATATTTTTAACAAGGGGAAACAGAATAACCGGAAAGATCATAAACCACGATAAATACACCGTGCTTTTGGAAGTGGAAGGAGAGCCAAACCTTATATACAAGCATGCCATAAGCACCATAGTGCTTGGTGGATGAATGAAAGCAATCTTAGTTAGCCTTCTCTCCTCAGAGACAAAGTGGGAGTTTAGGGAATCCTTAGAAGAGATAAAGGAGCTGGTCAGAGCAGTAGGTGGTAAAAGCTTAGGTTATGTCTATCAAAAAAGACAATCACCAGACCCAAGATACTACATAGGAGCTGGAAAGGCTCAAGAGCTAAAGGAGGTGATTCAAGGCACTGGTGCGGACTGCATAGTCTTTGATGCTTTCTTGAGTCCCTCCCAGGTTTCCAACTTGGAAGACCTTTTAGGAGTCAGGGTTTTGGACAGGGCAGATTTGGTCCTTGAGATATTCTCAAGAAGGGTAAGAAGTAAGACAGCCAAACTTCAGGTGGAGCTGGCTAAGCTTACCCATCAACTGCCAAGGCTCTACGGTAAGGGTAAGGAGCTTTCCCGTCTGGGTGGTGGTGTTGGGACAAGGGGTCCAGGTGAGCAAGAGCTGGAGATAAAAAGGCGGGCCATAAAGAAGAGAATAGAGCAGATAAAGAGAGAGCTTGAAGAGGTGAAAAGGCAGAGAAGACAGCAGAGGAAGAAAAGAGAAAGAGAATACGGAGACATAAAGGTGGTTAAGGTTGCGCTCGTTGGATACACAAACGTAGGAAAATCCAGTCTAATGCAGGCACTTACAGGCAGGGAGACCTTTGTAGAGGACATGCTCTTTGCCACGCTGGACACAAAGACTTCAGCCAAGTTTCTGTTTCCAGACATAAAGGTTCTTATCACAGACACCGTAGGGTTTATAAGAAAACTTCCTCCCGAGCTGATAGAGTCCTTCAAAGCTACTTTGGAGGAAGTTCAAGAGGCAGACATCCTTCTTCATGTGATAGATATATCAGACCCTAAGTGGCTGGATAAGGTGAAGGTAGTTCAGGAAATACTCAAAGAACTTGAAGCAGATGAAAAACCTACCATATACGTGTTTAACAAAGCGGACAAAGTTGTGGAGAAAGAGGAAGATATAAAACTTCTGACAGAACCGGCCTTTTTGAAAGGCAGATCTGTTGTAGTTTCCAGTAAATACGGGTGGGGGATAAAAGAGTTGCTGGAGGCAGTAAGGGAAAAGGTTGAAGAGTTAGTGGAGGCGGGCACATGAACTTGGTAATCTTAGGTGCTCAGTGGGGTGATGAAGGAAAGGGTAAAATAGTGGACCTTTTATCTGCAGAATACGAGGTAGTGGTGCGCTATCAAGGCGGTAGCAACGCAGGCCATACTGTCATGGTAAATGGTCAAAAGTTCATCCTTCACCTTTTGCCTACGGGCATACTCCACACCCACACTGTCGGAGTTATAGCTCAGGGGATGGTGGTAGATTTAGAGCTTTTAGTAGAAGAGATAAAGCAGATAGAGAGTAAAGGTATAAGCGTAAGAGATAGACTTTTGATAAGCGACAGAGCCCACTTGGTTCTTCCTTATCATAAAACCTTGGATGCTCTTTTGGAGAAAAGGGGCAAAATAGGCACCACTTTGAGAGGGATAGGTCCCGCATACATGCTAAAGTACGCAAGGAAAGGTGCAAGGGTCTGCGACCTTTGGGACAAAGATAGGTTTTACAGCATAATAAAGGACAATTTAGAATTTGTGGAAGAGCTGTGCAAAAAGGTTTATTGCGAAGATTTTCAGATGAAGGTGGATGAGGTGGTGGATAGGGCTTTGGAGAGCTTTGAAGAGATAAAGCACTGCATCACAGACACCTCAAGCTATCTTTTGAACACGAAAAAAAGCATTCTCTTTGAAGGGGCTCAGGGGACCCTTTTGGATGTGGATATTGGCACGTACCCTTACGTGACCTCTTCCAACTCTTCTGCCCTTGGACTTTCGGCAGGTACAGGGCTTCCACCAAAGTTTTTCTCCAACGCCAAATTCATTGGAGTTTCAAAGGCTTACGCCACGAGGGTAGGAGAAGGTCCTTTTCCAACGGAGTTAAAGGATGAAGTGGGACAGCTTCTGAGGGAAAAAGGAAAAGAGTACGGGGCAACTACGGGAAGGCCCAGAAGGTGCGGATGGTTAGATTTGGTAGCACTAAAGCACGCGGTGGATTTAAACGGTCTGGACGGTATAGTTCTCACCAAGTTAGACGTGCTGGATGGCTTTGGCGAGATAAAAGTATGCACCGCTTATAGAGTGGAGGATAAGGTTTTTAAAAACTTTCCAGCCAGTCTTTCTCTTTTAGAAAAAGCTCAGCCCGTATACGAGTGCTTTGAAGGCTGGAAGGAAAGCACCTACGGTATAACAAACTACAAAGACATACCAGAAAAGGCAATGAACTATATACAATTCATAGAGAGGTTCCTAGGTGCGCCTATTGTCATGCTTTCCACAAGCCCAGAAAGGGACAAGTACATCTGGCTTTCGGAAATAATTCATGGAAGAAAGGTGGCAAGTTCAGATATTTGTTAACGGTAAGGAGGTAAAGCTCAAGGACTTTCCTCAAAGGGCAATCTACAACATTTTGCTTGGTTTTGTCAAAAGCCTAAAACTTAACGAGACACCAAGGGAGGTAGAGATAAAAGTAAAAGTTGGAAAAGAGGAAAATACAGGAAATACTTGAATTTCAGGTTCAACAGCAAGATAGACTGGATAAGTTCTTAACAAAGGTTTATACAGAATTCTCAAGGACTTACATACAGAAGCTTATAGAGGAAGGATACGTTCTTGTAGATGATGAGCCCGTAAGCAAGCCTTCAAAAAAACTAAAAGGTGGCGAAAAAGTTGTCCTGCTTGTGCCAGAACCTGAAAGGTTAGAGATTGCTCCAGAAGACATACCCTTAGAGATCCTTTACGAAGACGAAAGCTTACTGGTGCTTATAAAGCCTTGCGGTATGGTAGTTCATCCTTCACCTGGTCACACATCTGGCACCTTAGTAAATGCTCTTTTGTATCATGTAAAGGACCTTTCCTCCATTGGTGGCGTAGAAAGGCCGGGTATAGTCCATAGGCTGGACAAAGACACCATGGGGCTTATGGTGGTAGCCAAAGGGGATGATGTACATAAAAGCTTGTCTGAGCAGTTCAAGGAAAGAAAGGTGTTAAAGCTTTACAGGGCTATAGTGCAAGGTGTGGTAAGCTGGGACTATAAACTGGTGGAAACAAACGTGGGAAGGCATCCTATAGACAGAAAGAGATTTACCGTATTGGAAGATGGGGGCAAGTATGCCAAAAGCGAATTTTTCGTCAAAGAGAGATTTCCAAAGCACAATGCTACGCTATTGGAGGTAAAAATCCACACTGGGAGAACCCATCAAATAAGAGTTCATGCAAGCAGTTTGGGACATCCCATACTTGGAGACAAAACTTACGGTTTTAAAGCTCAAGCTTTTCCTAAAAAGCTTCTTGAAATGCTAAAAGACTGTCATATGCTTCTGAGCTCCAAGCTCGGTTTTTTTCATCCTAAAAAAGGCAGTTGGCTTGAGTTTGAAGTGCAAAATGTAGAACCCTTTACAAGCGTGCTTAACTACCTAAGAGAAGCTCTCTAAACTTAGCCCTCAGTCTTTCTATACTTCCCTCACCGCCAAGCTCCTTTTTAAGCTTTGGAAAAGCTCTTTTCTGTGCCTCAAAGTCTATCTTCAAAGAGGCTTCCACAAGGTCTTGCCAAGGTCTTTGCACCACCTCTGGAATGACGTTTTCCCCCAATACCAGATTGGTGAGGGCTACGTTTTTTACCTTTACGAGCCTTTTTGCTATGCAGTACGTTATGGGATTTACCCTGTAAAATACCACGTGAGGCACACCCAAAAGGCTAAGCTCCAGCTCCGCAGTCCCACTTGCCACGAGCCCAAACTTGGCGTAAGCTGACAGGTTATAGTTAGGCTGTTCTATGTCCAAGGCGGTAAATACCCTGACGGGAAGGTCTTCAAATACTTCTTCAAGTTTTCTTTTAAAGCTTTCAAAAGTAGGAATAACTGCTGGAAGCTTGGTTTCTTTGTATATTGCTTGGTATGCTTCTTTGAGATACTTCGCATGATTTTTTATCTCGCTCCATCGGCTTCCGGGAAGTATGACGATGTATTGGTCCCAGTCCAGCAGGCTTTTAACCTTTTCCTCTGGCAAGGTAGGTTTAGCCAAATCTACCAGCGGATGTCCAACGAAAATGGCTTCCTTGTTGTATTTTTTGTAAAAATCCACCTCAAAGGGAAGAATGACTATAAGATGGTCCGCAAGCTTGGATATAACTTCCGCCCTTTTCTCTTTCCAAGCCCAAACCTGAGGAGAGATAAAGTAGATTACCTTTTTTGCCTTTTTCCTTATCCTTTTTAACAACATTAAGTTAAAGGCGGGAGCATCACACAGGATCACCGCGTCCATCTTCTCTACCAAGCTTTCTATGCGCCTGAGAAGTTTGATTACCGTGGGGATCTTGGGTATGGCTTCCCAAAGACCAACCACCGACAGGTCTTCAAGCTTTCCCACGCTTTTAAAACCTATTCTTTCCAAGCTCTCATCCGTTATTCCCCAGAATTCTACGGAGTTAAAGTCTTTCATTATAGCATGTATGTAGTTGCTGGCAGACCTCTCCACTACCGACACAAAAGCTTTCATTTATACCTTACAAACACTTTAAAACTACCGTCTGGTTCTTTCTCCATTCTAACAACTATCCCTTTTGTTTCTAAGAGAAAGGCATGGGCTATTTCCACCCTCCCAGAGCTTCTTACGCTAACATACCTCTCTGCGGTATATGGACCCTTTGAGTTTTTGAAAGTAGCCTTCAGATACGCACCGTCGTGATGCTCCATCACCTCCACAAAGCTAACTTCCATGTAGTTGTTGTTTTCTATACAATCCTGCCATAACTTAAAAAGCTCTTGATCCTGCAAGCTAAGGCTCAGACCAAACTCTAAGTCCTCTGGATCCAGCTCAGAAACAGAATTTTTTATTTTCTGTTGGGCTAATTCTCCAAACTCTTCCAGCTTACTTATTGCTAAGTTTTTATAAGCCTCATCTATGGGCATTAGCTTATATTTTAAAGGAAATGGGCTCCAGAGGAGCCCAAATTTTTAGACAGTGACCTTCTTTGGAGGCGGTGGTAAGAAAGGCTCAAGCCCTTGTTCTTGAGCCCACCTCTTTGCAAGCTCGTAAGCTTCCCTTGCGGTGTCTAAGTTTTTCTGGATTAGCTCCAGCTTTTTCTTGAACTTTCTTTCCAAAGCAGAGTCCAAGGATGCCGTTCCTCCAGAGGCCACAAACTTCTTTAGGAACCTAGATTTTATACCTTCCTCTATAGCTTCTAAACCCACTCCGCCTATGGAGCCGAAGAGCGCTCCAATCATTGCCATGTTTGTGGAAAGCTCTGTGCCAGCTATATCTATGGCGAACTTGGTGGCGTTGAAGTTAAAAACTTTTACGTTTAAACTTTCCAAAAACTCCTTATCTTCTTCTGTAAGCAGGTCCTCTTCTGAGTTTATTATTATCAGGCCATTCTTCTTTATTCCAGAGTAAAAGGGCATTGTGTAGGATTTGCCCATGGTGATAACTTGAGGGTGGAAGACCATAATAACATCCGGATAAACCACCTCTCCTCTGTCAAATATGGGCTCTATGCCAATACGAGCGTAGCTTTCTGCAGGCGCCATCCTCTTCTCCGCACCAAAGAATGGATTGGAAACTGCATAGTATCCTTCGTAGTCCGCTGCGGTTGCTATTATGTGGGCGGCGGTAACCGCACCCTGTCCGCCGAGCGCTGGCATTCTTATATTAACCCTTCTTCTTGTCATATCAAACCCTCCTCTTTCTTGCGGTTTATAACCTCCTCTGCTTGAGGAGTGGCGTATTCAAAGAAGGAGAATCTCTCCTTATCCCTTGCCCTCATCTCTTCCAATCCATCGTCAGAGTTTAGTCCTATCTCAAGTATGCAAGGAGTGTAAAGATGTACGTAGGTTGGTCCCACTTCCCTTGCCACGTAGATTGCCTTCTTTATAACCTGCTCTACCCGTTTTGGAGAAGAAACCGTTAGCTTTGCTACATAATGGCACCCCGAATCAATAGCCAACTGCCACATGGGGACTTTGTCCCACTGTTTGCCCTTTGGAGCCATCTTAAAGACGTGTCCCTTTACCGTAGAACCGCTTTCCTGACCTCCGGTGTTTGCATATACTTCGTTGTCAAAGCATATGGTGGTTATCTTTTCCTGTCTGAAGAAGGATTGAAGGGTGCAGTCCAAGCCTATGTCTATGGTAGCCCCATCCCCTGCAAGGACCACCACGTCTTTGACCTTGTCTGGAAACCTCCACTCAAGCACCCTCTTTATACCAGAAGCTACTGCATTTTGATTACCAAAGAGAGAGTGAACAGTATGCAAAGCTATGTGAGGGAAAACCAAAGAAGTGCATCCGGTGGAATTTACTATAATAGTGTCCTCCGGGTTGGGCAAAGATGCCAGTATGTATCTAAGAGCCATGGACTCAGGGCATCCAGCGCAAAGGGAATGCTCCTCTATGAGCTCTTTTGCGTAAGGAAGATCCATCACACCCCTTTTTGGATTGCCCCATGTAGCCCTCTCTTCGAGGTCTATAATTTCCTTTGGCATAAACTCCTTTAAATCTTCGTTGATATCGTATATCTTATATGACATACTTAACCTCCTTTCCTAGAGTTTTTAAAACTTCTTTTACTATTACCTCTGGGGGCATGGTCATACCACCAGCAACTCTTGGAGTGCCTATGATGTCTGCCTCAGATTGTTTGTATAAGTATCTTCTTACTTCCCTTTCCAGCCAACCTACAACGTTGAACTCTGGAACAAAGATAATTTTTGCGTTCTTTGTTGCCTCTATTAGCTCTTGTATTGGAAAAGGTCTTATGGTCTTTAGCTTTACCACCTTTGCCTTTATTCCTTCGTCTTCAAGAAGTCTTACCGCCTCCTTTGACTGTGCCGCAGCTGTTCCACAGGCAACAAAGACGATTTCCGCTTCTGGATCTCCAAATTCTTCAATCAGCCCCCTTAGGTAATGCTTAGCATAGGGTCTTGACCTTTCTATAGCAGCCCTTACTTCCCACTGCCAGCTGGCATGGGTTGCATAAGAAATGTAGTTTGATTTCATCACAAAGGGATCTCTTAAAAATCTTCCCGGTGGAACTTCCGCGTCTATCACTGGCATTGGAGCCTTGTATGGATTGTATGGTGGCAAGGCTATATCATCTGGAGGAAGCATTATGGCTTCTCTGGTATGGGACACAAAAAAGCCATCCACCACGGTTATTACAGGTACATGAACTTCCGGTTGTTCCGCCACCACAAAACCAGCCAGGATCATGTCGAAGAGGTCTTGGGCATTTTCCGCATACCATATCATACATCCCGTATCTAAGAGGAACGAAACTTCTAAGTTATCAGGCTGTATAGAAAGGGGCGAGTTTATACCTCTTGCCATAAGCACCAGCTGGACAGGTATCCTTGTCCCAGCCCACATGGGGAAGTTCTCCATAGCCCTGAGCGTTCCGGGACCAGAGGTAGTGGTTATGCATCTTGCTCCAGCCATTGCACATCCTGCCAACTCAGACATGACACCAAACTCAGACTCTCCTCTAAAGTAAACACCAACGTAGCCTTCCACCCAGAGCTCGCCTATAAGGTGTGCTGCCTCCGATTGGGGGGTGATGGGATAGGATACGGACGCATCTACTGAAGCCCTTTTAACCGCTTCCTTGACCGCCTCTGAACCTGTCATAAAATGCTTGGTTCTTGGAGCTTCAAAGAGTAGATAATCGGGTGAAACCACCCTTTGGCCAGCTCTGTTGTATATAACCTTCTCTGCTTGCGTTTGAATCATCTGACACCTCCTTGGGTAAAAATTTAAGTTAAATGTATTGTAAAAGCAAATCTGTATTATGATTTTACTCAGTTAATCTAGTTATTTGACATTCCTTAAATTGTCGACCTCAATGGGGCGTTTGTTGGGGGCTTTGTCTCCCAATGTTTTTAGCTTGGCAATTGAATATGTAAAGGGGTTGGGTTTCTTACGTGCCTATAGGGGATTGAAACGCCAATTCATACTCTCAGTGTGACCTATACAAAAACTTGACAAAAAAATAGAAGATATTATAATTATTTTTGGTAAAATTACTATTAAGGAGGTGCTGCGATGAAAAAATTGGCGTTAGCTGGATTAGTATCTGCTGTAGTTGTTGGTTTTACTACCTACTCTGTTGGAGGACAAAAGATCAACGACAAAGATCTACTTAACCAAGCAAAAAAATATTTCCAACCTTTACCAAAAGAAATACCGGCACCATCAGGTAATCCAACAACAAAAGAAAAAGTAGAGCTTGGGAAAAAACTTTACTACGATCCAAGATTATCTTTAAGCGGTGTGATTAGTTGTAATACGTGCCATAATTTGGCAATGTACGGTGTAGATGGTGTTGAAACATCCCTTGGACATAAATTTCAAACTGGTGGAAAAAATGCTCCAACGGTATTAAATGCAGGATTTCATATTGCACAGTTTTGGGATGGTAGAGCAAAAGATTTGGAAGAACAAGCAAAAGGACCTATTTTAGCATCTGTTGAGATGGCAATGCCAAATCCAGAATTGGTGATAGAAAGATTGAAAACTATTGATGCTTATGTTGCAGAATTTAAAAAAGCTTTCCCCAACGATCCAAACCCTGTAAACTATGATAACGTAGTTAAAGCTATTGCTGCTTTTGAAAGAACATTGGTTACTCCATCAAGATTTGATGAATTTTTAAAAGGAAACACAAAAGCATTGACATACAAAGAGAAAGAAGGTTTAAAACTTTTTATAGAAAAAGGATGTGTATCTTGTCATAATGGTGTTGCAGTAGGTGGAAATATGTTCCAAAAATTTGGAATTGTAAAACCATACCCATATCAAGATCCTAACGATTTGGGAAGATATAACGTTACGAAAAATGAAGCAGATAAATATGTTTATAAAGTTCCATCTTTAAGAAATATTACAAGAACATATCCATACTTCCACGATGGAAAAGTTTGGGATTTAAAAGAAGCTGTTAAAATTATGGGAGAAACACAACTTGGGATTAACTTAACAGATGAAGAAGTGGATAAAATTGTTGCATTTTTAGATTCTTTAACGGGAGAGATACCAAAAGATGCTTTAAAAGTTCCAGTACTACCACCATCATCGCCAAAAACACCAAAACCACAAATACAGTAATCTTGTTGGCTGGGGGGCTTTGAGACCCCCTATAAAATCACTTTATAAAATAATCTTTTCCTCTAATAGCTCTATCGCTCCACCCTATTAATTTAGATAAGGGAACTCCTCTCACTTTTATTTTTCCAATTTTATCTCCTTTAGCATTAGAAACACATTCAAGAATTACATCCTTTTCTAGTTTCTTACGTGCCTATAGGGGACTGAAACCTAACTTAGCAAGCAAGGCGTGGAATGGGGAGGGTTTTTGAATAAGCCCGAAAGCACAAAGAATAAGAGCAAGCATGGTATAATATCCTACATCCAGCAAGAGGGAGTAATAAAATGGAAGCGATCTTTGGATGGTTAATACTGATTTACCTTGTGGTTTTTGTCTGGATAATAGTTCGTATTGCAGGTGCCAAGTTTGAAGATAACTGCGCGAGGATATTCTGGCTTCTGTTGGTGTATCTCTTCCCAGTAGGGGGTATTCTGCTTTGGTTTATCTACAGCGGGCGCTACATCAAAAAAGAAAGCTAAAGACCACTTTATCCCAAACTCAGTTGGCTATAGCGGTTTCAGAAAAAGCTATGTGCTCAGTTAATTTTTAATATTATAAAATGGGCGACAGAAAGCTAAGCGTTGGGATTTTCAAACTGTCTTCTTGCGATGGTTGTCAGGCTGTATTTTTTGAGGTGGATATGCCTTTTGAAGTAGTCTATTGGCAGTTGGGAAAAAGTGATTCTGTGTTTGAAGATGTAGATATAGCCTTTGTGGAGGGATCTGTGTCAACAGAGGAAGAGAGGGAAAAGCTTTATGAAATCAGGGAAAAATCAAAATTACTTGTAGCCATAGGAGCTTGTGCGGTTTCCGGTGGCATTCAGGCTCTTAGAAATTTTGGAGATTTTGAGAATGTGCTAAGAGTTTACCCTGAACCCAATTGGCTTAAGGTTAGCGAAAAGAGTTTGCCTATAAAGGAAGTAGTCAAAGTTGATTACGAAATACCCGGCTGTCCTATAAATGCGCAGGTTCTACAGGATTTTATAAATGCCATCAAACACAGTAGACGCCCAGCGGTGCCTAATTATCCTCTCTGCATGCAGTGCAAAAGGCTTGGGTATGCGTGTGTTACGGATCTAAAGGGTTTGGTGTGCCTTGGTCCTATAACCAATGCAGGTTGTGGAGCATTGTGCCCTTCCGTAGGCAGAGGTTGTTATGGCTGTTTTGGTCCGTGCGAAGGAGCAAACGTAAAGGCTTTTGTGAGCTGGCTAAAGGGACAGGGACTCTATTCAAGGGAGATCTTTGAAAACGAAAACGCCTATGCAGAGCCCATAAGAGAGGTCATCCAATGAAGGAGATAAATCCTATATCAAGGGTAGAAGGACTGGGAAAGATAGTGGTTAAAGAAACAGAAGGAAGGATAGAAGACCTTTGGCTTGAGATCTACGAGGCACCCAGGTTTTTTGAGTGGTTACTGAAAGGAAAAGGAATGGATCAAGTGTTGGACATTGTTCCAAGAATCTGTGGCCTCTGTCCCGTTGCCTATCAAATGAGCGCAGTTGAAGCCTTTGAAAAGATACTGAACCTTCAAGTCCCAGAGCATATAAGAAACCTAAGAAGGGCTTTGTATTGTGGTGAATGGATTTCAAGCCATTCTGCCCACATGTTTTTACTGCATCTTCCGGACTACTTTAACCTACCAAGCGCCCTTGCTCTGGCAAAGGAAAGACAAGACTTTTTAAACATGGGCCTAAGGATAAAAGAAGCGGGAAACAGAATAATAGAACTGATCGGAGGTAGGCACATACACCCCATAAACATAAGGGTTGGTGGCTTTTACAGTTTGCCAAGCTGGAAAAAGTTGGAAGATGTTTTAAAGCTTATAGAGGAAGCTACTGTCCTTGCGGAGGAGTTTTTGGATTTCACATTGCACCTTGACTTTCCGGACTTTGAAAGGGACTATCTTTTTGTCTCTTTGGGAGGATGGGAGGATTATCCAATAACGGAAGGTAAGATCGTCCTTTCGGACGGTTCGCAAATAGAAAAGGAGAACTACGAAGAATACTTTGAGGAGTTTCAAAAACCTACATCTACCGCAATGTATTCAAAGCTAAAAGATGGAAGGCACTATTTAGTGGGTGCTGTGGCAAGGCTAAATAATAACTACAGAACCCTTCCAAAAGATATAAGAGAAAAGGTGGAGGGCATTTTGCCTATAAAAAATCCTTTCAAAAGCATAATAGCAAGAGCAGTTGAGACGTTGTATGCCCTGAGAGAGGCTAAAAGACTGCTGGAAAAATACGAAGGTGGTGAGCCATATGTTGATTACGAGCTTAAAGAAGGAGAAGGTGTGGGTATAACAGAAGCACCGAGAGGTATACTCTTTCATAGGTATAGAATAAACAGGGAAGGGAAAGTAGAGCTTGCAAAGATAGTGCCTCCTACCTCTCAAAATCAGTTTGCAATGGAAGAGGATTTAAAAGCGGGGCTGAAGGTTTTCAACCAAGAGGTTTTGGCTTTAGCGGAAAAGATCATCAGAAATCACGATCCTTGCATATCCTGTGCTTCACACTTTTTGAAGTTGGTTAGAGTTCCTTAGTCTTTAATAGCCTCTCCAACACAGAGTAAGGGAATATGGGTCCATCCCTGCAAACAAAAGCCCATCCTAACTGACAGTGCCCACAGGTGCCCACTGCACACTTCATGTGCCTTTCTAAGGAAAGATAGATGTTCTCTTTTTTAACTCCAAGACTTGAAAGGATGTCCGAACAAGCTATCATCATACCCTCTGGACCACACATCATAGCTACCGTGTGTTCTGGCTTGATCTCTACCTCGTGTATAAGGTCAGTTATAAGTCCCACTCTTCCTGTCCAACCTTCAGAAGCTTCCCCGACTACCAAAAGCGTATCTATATACTTTGCCCATTCCTTTTGTTCTTCTTTATATAAGATCCCCTTAGGATTCTTAAAGCCCATAAGTAAATAAACTCTTCCGTAGTTTTCCTTGTGGGCTATTATGTATTCAACGACGGGCTTTATGTCCGCAAGCCCCAATCCTCCACCTAAAAGGACGATGTCTTTTCCTTTACAGTCTTCTACAGGAAAGTGGGAACCGTAGGGTCCTCTCAAACCCAAACAGTCTCCTTCTTTTAAGTTAAAGAGCCAATTTGTTACATCCCCTGCGGCCCTTACAGTATGCTCTAAAAGATCCTTTCTAATGGAACTTATGGATATAGGTGCCTCTCCCAAACCAAAGGCATAAAGCATGTTGAATTGCCCCGGCTTAAAGTCTGGAAACCCATCCACGCTCAAAAGAAATCTTTTAGTATTCTCGTTTTCTTGAATAACCCTCTCTACTCTGGCTTTTAGAAGGGAAAAGTAATTATGCATTCAAGACCCTCCTTACCTCTTCCCTTACATCAATCCCAACTGGACACCAAGTGATACACCTTCCACAACCTACACAGCCCAAAGTGGAAAACTGATAAAACCAGTAGGAGAATTTGTGAAGAAGCCAATGTCTGTATCTGGAGGCTATGCTTTTTCTTATTGGGATATGGTGCGTTTCGGAGAAGCCAAGCCTGAAACAGGAATCCCACTCTCTGATCCTTTCAAACTCTCCCCCTGATAAGAACTCATCCTTTACCTCATAACAAAAGCACGTAGGGCAGACCATCGTGCAACTTCCACAGGCAAGGCACCTTTTCTCCATGGCTTCCCAGCATGTATCATCCACCCTTTTTAAAAGCCTTTCGGGGAGATTTTCAAAGGAGAAAGCCTTCTTCATAGACTCAACCGCTCTTTGTTTTAGAGCTTTTTCTTCTTCCAATTGCTCCCGGGTAGCCTCCAAAAGGCTTAAACCATCCAGAATTTCCTGCCCTTTGGGACTTCCCACAGAAATTAAAAAGCCATCTTTTAACTCGGTTATAGCCAGGTCAAAGCCTTCTGCACTAAAGGGAGAGCCTCCTACAGACGTGCAAAAGCAAGTGTCCGAAGGTTTAACACAGTTTGCCACTATGAATAGATTGCCCTCCCTCAATTTGTTGTAAAAGACATCATCCTTAAAAACTCTGTCCAACACCTTAACCGCAGTAAGGTCGCAGTTTCTTATACCAAAGAAGGCAAAACCGCCCTTAAGCTCTGGAAGTTCCTGCTCAAGGTCCTTTGAGATTCTGAGAAAGGTGAGATTTTTAGGATGTAAAAACTCCTTAGGTGAATTCATACCGTGGGTCCATCCGTTTAAGATGCCCTCCTCCCCCGAGTAAATTCTATAAAAGCCTGGCGATTGATATTCCTTTACCTTTTCAGGAAAAGCCAGTTCCTCACCCTTCCACTCCACATAAGTTATTACACCATCTTTTAGCGTAGGGTATATTAATCTGTAAGTTTCTCCTACTTTTTTTGCCAGATCCTTTATCTGTTCTTTTCTTAGGAAAAACCTTCTCATCCTCTCCAAAAGTTTATCAAAGGCATGCGCCAATCTGATCCAAAGGCTCTTTTTGATATTTTAGTCCCGATGGGCGCCTGTTTTCTCTTGTATTCTGCCTTTCTTAGCATTTCAAGAACCTTTCTTACAAGCTCTTTATCAAAGCCTTCTTTGACGATTTCCTCAAAAGTGTAGCCCTCTTCTATGTAAAGCTCCAAAATTCTGTCAAGCACCGCATAGGGTGGCAAGGTGTCTTGATCTGTTTGATTTGGCCTTAGTTCTGCAGTGGGTGGTCTGGTAAATAGTCCCTCTGGAATGTCTGGCTTTATTGAGTTTCTGTACTTTGCCAGTTTATAAACCAAGGTCTTATACACGTCCTTTATGGGAGCAAAGCCTCCTGCCATGTCTCCGTATATGGTTGTGTATCCCACAGCAGATTCGCTTTTGTTGGAAGTGGATAGCACAAGCCAGCCGTGTTTGTTGGAAAGGTAAAAAAGTATGTTTGCCCTTATGCGTGCCTGAAGGTTTTCTTCGGCCACCGTTAGCTCTTTACTTCCAAGGCTATCTTTGTAGGACTCAAAGATGGGATCTATCGGATAAGTAAGAAGTTCAATACCTAAGTTCTTTGAAAGCTCCAACACGTACCTTTTGCTCTCTTCTGAAGTGTATTGAGAAGGCATAAACACACCCACCACCTTTTCCTTGCCGAGGGCATCTGCTGCAAGACAAGCCACAAGGGCAGAGTCTATTCCACCAGATAGCCCAAGGACAGCTTTTTTAAAAGAGTTTTTGTAAAAGTAATCCTTCAGACCCAGAAGTAGCGCGTTGTATATTTCTTCCTCTCCCTGCGGACTTGGTTCTAAAGTAGCTTGAAAATACTCCAACCTTCTTTGGTCTAAAATGTTTTCAACAGAAGGACATTCAGTCGGCCTCTCCCTCAGCCTAAGGTCCATCAGTCTTTTTGCTCTTACCTTTGAAAGGGGCAAGCTGACAGTCTTTACGCTTTCCTCAAAAGCTTTAGCTCTGTATATTACTTTTCCCTCTGGGTCTATTATCAAACTCCTTCCGTCAAAAACCAGCTCATCTTGAGCACCGACCAAATTTACATAGACTACGTAAGCTAAATTGTCCTGAGCCCTTGCCTTTAGAAAGTTTTCTTTAAAACTGTATTTGTTTGCGTAGTATGGAGAGGCGTTTATGTTTATTAAAACCTCCGCACCGCAGAGAGCGTAGTATCTTTCCCATCCATCTGGATGCCATACGTCCTCGCACACAGAAAAACCCAGTTTAACTCCGTTTATGGATAACATAAGCGGTTTGTTGCCACTTCTAAAATACCTCTTTTCGTCAAAAACAGAGTAGTTTGGTAAAAAGGTTTTGTGGTATATCCCGAAGACCTTTCCTCTTCCTACGAGAACCAAGGAGTTAAACAACTCTCCATCGTAGTAAGGCATTCCCAAAACCGCTGTAGAGTTTAGAGATTTAGAAAATTCCACGATCCTTTCCAATTGCCTTTGGCACTCTTTTAAAAATCCTCTATCAAAAAGAAGGTCTTGAGGAGGATAGCCACTTATGGAAAGCTCTGGAAAGACTACAAGATGGGCCTCTTCGTCTTTAGACCTCCAAACCTCAAGGATTTTTTCTGCGTTCCCTTCTAAGTCTCCCACTGTAAAGTTAAGCTGGGCTATGCAAATGTTTATAAACTCCATAGTCTTAATTTAGCTCCTTTGGACAGGGTTCAAAGATCGTTTGGGTCTGAAGGTAGTCTTCTTCAAACCTAAAACTCCAGTTTTTTAGAAGTTCAAGGATAGTCTTTTCACTTACCAGACCTTTTCTGAAGTCCTCCAGCAGTGTAAAAAAGTGGTCCTTTTCCTTTTGGTTTAACCTTCTGGAGAGATGGCCGTATATGTGGGTGAAGGTGTTTATGTATTGCCCTTTGGATGGAGTTTTCTTTAAAGCCTGCCTAAAAAGCCTTGAGTATTCTTTAATTGTTTGAGTAAAGCCCTTTGAGGATGCCACAAGTCTTCCCATCTCCTTTAGCTTTGTCTGGGAGTGAAGCATAAGAAGGTACTTGTTTATTCTGTGAAACTCCATAAGCTGGCTTATACTTTCTGCTCTGCTTATAAACTCCCTCAGCCTTGCGATGGAAAAGAGTCTAACTAAAAAGTGTTTTTTTATCTTTTCGTCCTTTAGCCTTTTTTCGTCCTCTACGGGCAAATCCTCAAACCTCTCTATAACTTTTTTTGCAAACAGTCCCTTTGTGCGATGGGAGAAAGTTCTTCCCTCTGGGTCTTTGTAAGAAAGGGTGCTGTTTGACACTCCACAAGAGGGAGATTTGCCCTTTAGCAAAAAACCATCCACCTCTTCCAATCCGCTTAAAAAACTTTCTACAAAGCTGAGCATATCTTCTGTTAGGTCTTTTCCAGAAGAAGGTTGAACAAGTCTTAGTTCCTTTTCCTTCCAGTAAAGGATAACTTTGTTTCTTGGCACACCCAATCCTATGGACACTTCAGGACAAACTGGTATAACCTGACAGTATCTTAGAAGTTTTTCCACAAAAGGATCTTTTACAGTCCCGCCGTCGTATCTTACAAACTCTCCTGCCAAGCATGCACTTACCACAAGCTTGGGAGTTGGATATTTCATAGGTTTAAAGCTCTTGCATTAGCTTTTCTACGTGTCCCTTTGCCTTTACGTTGTAGTAAGCCTTTTTGATAGTTCCATCCGGATTTATGACGAAGGTGCTTCTGATTATACCCTTTGTTTCTTTTCCATAAATTTTCTTTACACCATAAGCGCCATAAAGCTCTGCGATCTTACAGTCTGGGTCGCTCAGCAGAGGAAAAGGAAGATTGTACTTTTCCTTAAATTTTTTGTGGGAAGAGATGGAATCTGGGCTTACGCCAACCACCCTGTAGCCTTTGTTTATGAGTTGGTTTATGTTGTCCCTAAAGTCGCAGGCTTCTTGGGTGCATCCGGATGTATTGTCCTTTGGGTAAAAGTAAAGGATAATGGGTTGGTCTAAAAGGTCTTTAAGGCAAAACTCTTTTTCATTACCTTCTTCGTCTATACCTTTCAAACAAAAATCTGGAGCTTTGTCTCCTTCTTTAAGCATAGATATTAATTATAATGCCTTCTTTTTATTTTTAGGGTGTAATGTAAGATTTACCGAGAAATGCCATACGATAGCCGTTGTATCCTAACTTTTCCATGCTTGTATAGCTTCCATTAAATTGGGGTTCATAGTTATAGAGGTCATAAAAATAGGAAGGGGCTTTCGCCCCCTAACTTTTCAGCCGTAAGTGTCAGAGTCGCCTTTAACCGCTTCTATTCTTAGAATGGCATCGTCGGGTGTGATGTTATCCCCGGGCTTTGCAAAGATTTTCTTTACCACTCCTGTTATTGGAGCGTGGATTTCGTTTTCCATCTTCATAGCTTCCACGATGGCTACCGTTTGTCCCTCTTGCACTGGCTGACCCTCTTCCACAAGGATTCTTACTACCCTTCCGGGCATGGGTGCGGTTGCATCTCCTGGCTGAGTTGCTTTGGGAATACCTTTCTCTTCTGCCTGAACCACTGCCTGAGACACACCCCCTGCCGGAATAGCTTCTACCAGCGGAGTGAGCTGAACCTCTTCAAGCCTTCCATCTACCCTGACGTAATACTTCCTTGGCTTTCCAGGCTCCTGATGGGCACTTACCCCTTCTATCTTTACCTTGAATTTCTCTCCGTGATAGATAATGTCAAACTCCACTGGCGCAGCACCGGGCACTGTGCCAGGTTTGACCTCTGCAGTTTCCGCCAGTTCCTCTATGGGTTCTGGATAAAGCTCTCCCTTTTCCCTTGCTACAAAGAAGTCTTTAGCCTGCATAGGGAAGAGCGCATAAAGGAGAACTTCTTCATCCGTTGGCTCCCTTCCAAGCAAAGCCTTTGTTTCTTCGTAGGCCTTGTCCCAGTCCTCTGGGTCTGCCAGGTCTGCCGCCCTTGTGGAAAAGTCTGGTTCTTTGCCAGGACCAAGGATCTTCTCCGCCAGTTCCTTGGAGATGGGTCCCGGTGGCCTTCCGTATTTGCCCTCCACGTAATCCCTTACCTCCTTGGTGATCACCTTGTATCTCTCTCCGCTTATTACGTTAAGCACAGCTTGAACACCAACTATCTGGGAGGATGGAGTAAGCAAGGGTGGATAGCCAAGGTCCCTTTCTACGTTTGGAACTTCCTTTAGGGCTTCTTCTATCTTGTCTAAGGCATTGGCTTCTATAAGCTGTGCAACCATGTTGGAGATCATACCACCGGGGATCTTGTGAATGAGCACTTTGGCATTCACGCCCGCATACTCTGTTTCGTATTTCTTATACTTCTTTCTTATCTGCTTGGTGATCTCTGCGCACTCGTCTATGAGCTTTAGGTCCAAGCCGGTGTCAAAGGGGGTGCCTTCAAGCATGGCAACTACCGACTCGGTGGCCGGGTGAGAAGAGCCAAAGGCTAAAGGGGATAGGACAGTATCCACCATATCTACGCCCGCAAGTATTGCCATCATGTGATTGACGATGGCTGTTCCGCTCATATCATGATTGTGCAGAAGCACCGGCAGTTTCCCCTGCGTGGCTTCTTTTATACCCTTTATGATGGCGTAAGTTTCTAAGGGCATGATAATACCGGTGGCATCTTTGAAGGAGAGCCAGTCTGCTCCCATCTCAGCTATCTCAAGGGCATATTCTATCCACTTTTGATAGGTATGGATGGGGCTTCTGGTGTAAGAGATCTCAGCGTGAGCTTCTCCTCCAAGCTCTTTTATAGCTTTTACTGCAGTTTCTATGTTTCTGTTGTCGTTTAGGGCGTCAAAGACCCTAAAGACGGTTATACCATTGGCTATGGCCCTTTCTACGAATTTATAAACAAGCTTATCAGACTTTGGTCTGTAGCCTACTATGTTTTGACCTCTGAAGAGCATTTGCAGTTTGGTATTGGGCATAACCTCCTTTATTCTTCTTAACCTCTCCCATGGGTCTTCCTTTAAATACCTCAAGCACACGTCGTAGGTGGCACCTCCCCAAACTTCCACTGCGTAAAAGCCCACCTTGTCCATCTTTTCGCACAAAGGCAAAAGGTCATCCGTTCTTACTCTGGTGGCAAGCTTGCACTGCTGACCATCCCTTGGCGTAAGGTCTGTTATAAGTATCTTCTTGCGAAAGCCTTTCTTTTCAAGCTTTTTAAGCTCTTCTTGTATTTGCTCTAAAATCTCCACTGCTTGCATGTTAAACCTCCTATAATCCGTGATAGTTTGCTATGGCAGAGGCTATTATAGCAACAAAATCCTCTTTGTCCCTGTGCTCAGGGTAATCAAAGAGGTGAGGACGTTCATCTAAATATTTGGTAGTAAAGCGCCCAGCTCTAAAGTCTGGATCTTTCATGATGTTTATTAAAAGTGGAATTGTTGTTTTTACGCCGGTGATTTCGTAAGTTTCAAGGGCTGCCCTCATTCTGTCTACTGCAACTTCCCACTGGGGTGCCCAAACTATGAGCTTGGCAATCATTGAATCGTAGTAAGGTGTTACCTCAAAACCTCTGGATGCTGCATGCTCCACCCTTATGCCAAAACCTCCAGGTGCGTAGTATCTTTCTATAACTCCGATGCTTGGAGCAAATCCCTTTTTTGGGTCCTCTGCGTTGATCCTACACTCTATGGAGTAGCCGTTGAATTTTATATCCTCCTGTTTGTATCTTAAAGGTTCTCCTGCTGCAATACGGATCTGCCATTTGACTATATCCACTCCTGTAATCATCTCCGTGACAGGATGCTCCACCTGGATCCGTGTGTTCATCTCAATGAAGTATAGATTGCCCTTTTCGTCTCCCACAAACTCCATAGTGCCCGCACTGTAATATCCGATCTCCTTTGCAGCCTTTACCACCAAAGAACCGTAATATTCCCTTTGCTCCGGTGTTAACAGCAAGGATGGTGCAATCTCCACGAGTTTTTGGTTTCTTCTTTGGATGGAACAGTCCCTTTCTCCGAGATGTATAACATTTCCGTATTTGTCTCCCAAAACTTGAAACTCTATGTGTCTTGGGTTTTCTATGTACTTTTCAAGAAGTAGATCTCCCCTTCCAAAGGCTTTTTGGGCTTCATTGTAAGCAAGCTCGTAGTTTTTCAAAAGTTCTTCCTCATTCCTGCATATCCTTATACCCCTTCCTCCACCTCCTGCGGAAGCCTTTAGAAGAACAGGGTAGCCTATCTCCTTTGCTATCTGCTTTGCCTCCTGCTCGTCCTTGAGTATGCCGTCGCTTCCTGGCACGGTAGGAAGGCCTGTTCTTTTTGCTACCTCCTTAGACCTTGCCTTGTCTCCCATAAGCTCTATAACCTTCCAGTGGGGTCCTATGAAGGTTATTCCTTTCTCTTCACAGAGCTTTGCAAAGTGCTCGTTTTCTGCCAAAAAGCCATAGCCCGGATGGATAGCTTCCGCTCCAACTTCCAAAGCCAAATCCACTATCCTCTCTGCATTCAGATAAGTATCCAGAGGATTGACGCCTATCATGTAAGCCTCGTCTGCCATCTTCACGTGCCTTGCGGTAGATTCTATTTCGTTGTATATGGCAACCGTTTGAATACCAAGCTCTTTGCAAGCTCTTATGATCCTGCAGGCTATCTCTCCCCTGTTGGCTATTAGCACCTTTTTGAACATGCCAACCTCCTACCTTATAAGCTCTATCCTATACTCTATGGGTGCAACTTTGTTTATCATGTACGCGATCGAACAGGTGCCGGGGTCATAAATGGTTTTGTCCAAAGCTTTTTTTACGTCTTCCTCAGAAACATCTCCTTTGACTTTGACAAAAAGGTAGATCTTGGTAAATACCTTTGGATAGCCTTCTGTGATCCTCTCCGCATCCGTTTCTATCTCTATATGCTCTGTGTGTTTGCCCTCTTTGTGCAGGGCTTCGTACAGGTGGATCCCCACGCAGCCCGCTATGGAGTGAAACAAAAGCTCAGGAGGTCTTATGCCTCTGCCTTTACCACCCACATAACCGGCTGCATCTATGGGCACTTCTCTGTTAGACTCTCCCACACCTACGAAGTGAAAGTCTTCCTTTTGGGCAACCTTTACCTTCATAAAAACCTCCTAAGGGAGTTTTAAGTAAGAATTAAATATTATAAGCCAAAAAGTGATGCTTAAAATCATAGAATTTTGTTTTAAAAAGGAGGGAGCGCCCCTCCCCCCATGTCAATGATGGTGATGGAGAGCCAAAAGTAGATAGAATACCGGAAGGGCGGAAGCCAAGGCAAACACATAGCCTTTTCTTGGAGTGTGGAGCATTTTTACCCTATTCCAGAGTATGTGCAAGCTCCAAAGGCCCGCTATGAAGGGGAAAACTCTAAAGATCAAAAGCCATGGCTCACCTCTCTTAGCCAGTGGTCCGACGGATACCCCCAAACCAAAAGCCTGAGAAAAGCCATTTACTATATGGTGGTAATACTCTATGAAGAAAAGCTCCAGCACGTGGGACAGCCCCCCAACTATCATGAGTGGGGCAAAGGCATAACCAAGTGAAAGCAAGACGTTGGATAAATTGGTCTGTAGCACTTTGGCAATCTTCCCAAAGGTCAGATAGACGATGCCAAAGACCAAAATCAAGCTCAACAGCATTGCCAAAAGTCCAGAGGTATCCACCCACTTTGGAAGGTTAAAGGCTTGCTGTATGTATTTCCCACCAACCACCCAGGGCATGTATTCACCCAAACCGCTTCTGGATAACCCGTGGTGGAACCTCATGGTGATGGTTATAACCGCTGTCAAGAACAAATAGACCATAACCTCTATCATCTTTGGCTCTTTTATCTTTTCGTACAATGAGTATCCCCACCTTTTGAACTCAAGCTTTACCGCATCGCAAGCATGGGCACACTCCATGCACATGGTGCATCCAAACATGGAATTTCTTTCATCAAACTTTGAAGGGTTTAGCTTGTAAGGACATGCC